>Ga0105249_10000024_pt1 | contig 232947 bp, 211 predicted proteins | sample KBSS44metaG_FD_81522 | JGI IMG/M metagenome (GOLD analysis project Ga0105249, IMG submission 81522) | Switchgrass rhizosphere microbial communities from Kellogg Biological Station, Michigan, USA - KBS S4-4 metaG | ecosystem: Host-associated > Plants > Roots > Rhizosphere > Soil | place... | reverse complement strand
GGCGGCGAGCGCGGGGGCGTCATTGACCCCGTCGCCAGCCATCGCGACGACGCGGCCTTCGCGCTTCAGGCGCTCGACGACGGCGCTCTTCTGGTCGGGCAGTACCTCGGCCTCGACCTCGTCAATGCCGAGCATCCGGGCGACCGCTTCGGCCGTTGTGCGATTATCGCCGGTCAGCATCACCACGCGGATGCCCTCGGCCCGCAGGCCGGCCAGCGCTTCGGGCGTTGTCTTCTTGATCGGGTCGGCGATGGCGAGCACGCCAGCAACGATACCGTCGATCCCGGCGAATATCGCGGTCGCCCCGTCGCGCCGCAGTTCGTCGGCCTGTGCGGCGAGCGCCGCGGTATCGACCCCGTGCTCCTTGAGAAAGACGGTGTTGCCAAGCAGCACGCGCTTGCCTTCGACGGTGCCGAGCGCACCCTTGCCCGTCGGGGAGTCGAAGTCCGCAACCTCGGGAATCGCGATCTTGCGACTGCCCGCTGCCTCGACGATCGCGCGGGCGAGTGGATGCTCGGAGGCACGCTCCACGGCCGCCGCGACGCGCAGCACCTCGTCCTCGGTGAACCCCGGTCCCGCCACGATCTTCGTGACCGATGGGTGACCTTCGGTCAGCGTGCCGGTCTTGTCGACGACCAGCGTATCGATCTTCTCCATCCGCTCGAGCGCCTCGGCATTCTTGATGAGGACACCGAGACCAGCACCGCGACCGACACCGACCATGATCGACATCGGCGTCGCGAGGCCCAGCGCGCAAGGACAGGCGATGATCAGCACCGCCACCGCCGCGACCAGACCATAAGCAAAGCGCGGCTCCGGCCCCCAGATCGCCCAGCCTGCGAAGGCGAGCACTGCGATCGCCAGCACCACCGGAACGAACCAGCCCGAGACCTGATCGGCCATGCGCTGGATCGGCGCGCGCGATCGCTGCGCGGCGGCGACCATCTGCACGATCCGGGCGAGCATCGTGTCACGGCCGACCTTGTCTGCCCTGATGATGAGCGCGCCGGTCTGGTTGAGCGTACCGCCGATCACCTTGTCGCCGAGCGCCTTGGTCGTCGGCATCGATTCGCCGGTGACCATGGACTCGTCGAGCGAAGAGCGACCGTCCTCGACCACACCGTCGACCGGCACCTTTTCGCCGGGACGGACCCGCAGCCGATCGCCGACGACGATCTGGTCGAGGCCAACCTCTTCGTCGCTGCCATTCGCGTCGATGCGGCGCGCGGTCTTTGGCGCAAGGTTGAGCAACGCCTTGATCGCACCCGACGTCCGCTCGCGGGCACGCAGTTCGAGCACCTGCCCGAGCAGCACCAATACAGTGATGACGGCGGCGGCTTCGAAATAGATCGCAACCGTACCATCGGCCGAACGGAAGGCGGGCGGGAAAACGCCCGGCGCGAGCGCGGCGACCATGCTGTAGGCCCAGGCGATCCCGGTTCCCATCGCGATCAGGGTGAACATGTTGAGGTTGCGCGTCCGCACCGAGGCCCAGCCGCGCTCGAAAAAGGGCCATCCCGCCCAAAGCACCACCGGTGTTGCCAGCACGAGCTGTATCCAGATCGCGATCCGCATCGGCACGAGGTGATGAATTGCCGGGAAGATATGCCCGCCCATTTCGAGGGCGAATACGGGCAATGCCAGCGCAAGGCCGATCGAGAAGCGACGGGTCATATCGGCAAGCTCGGGACTGGGGCCGGTTTCTGCGGTGACGGTCAAAGGCTCCAGCGCCATGCCGCAGATCGGGCAGTTGCCCGGATGGTCCTGGCGGATCTCGGGATGCATCGGGCAGGTCCAGATCGTGCCGGAAGCGAATTCGGATGCGGCAGGCGCGGCGGGAACGAGATAGCGTTCAGGATCGGCAACGAACTTGCTGCGGCAGCCCGCGCTGCAGAAATCATAGGCGGTTCCGTCATGAACCGCATGGTGAGCCGTTGTCTTCGGATCGACCGTCATCCCGCAGACCGGATCCTTCGTTTCGCCTCCTTGGGCATGACGTGCATGGTCGTGTGTATGATGTTCGGCGTGCGTCATCGCGGTGCTCCTGATCGACGCCTCATCATATGGGGTCTGACATGGTGCTAAGGTCAAGGGCCTCACCCGGCACTTGGTATCAATACGTAAAGAGCAGCCGTAACCGTTACGATAATGCCCTGTTGCAGGAGGGCAGGATTGTGGCTCTGAGCGACACCGATACGCACCATCACAGGAACAGGGCGCCGCGGCGCGCCAATATCGTCTTGATCGGGTTCCTTTTGATTGGCGGCTATTATCTCGTCACCGAGCACGGCGCCCATCTGGTCGGATTTCTGCCACTGCTGCTACCGCTGGCGCTTTGCCTGGGAATGCACTTCTTCATGCACGGTTATGGACACAAGCATGATGGCTCCGCGACCGACACCGCACAACCTGAAGGCGGTTCGATGCAACCGCCGTCACAAGGAACGTTGTCATGAACCACGATGACATGCCCGCTTATGGTCTGTGGGGCGTCGCAGCCGTCAACGCCGCGATCTTCATCCTGTTCGCGTTCAGTTTCTTCAAGCCACAAACGCCGCGCGACTGGCGCAGCTTCAGCGCGTTCAGCGCCTTTCTCGTCGCCCTATTCGCCGAGATGTATGGCTTCCCGCTGACCATCTACCTGCTTTCGGGCTGGCTTCAGTCCCGCTTTCCGGGCATCGACTGGTTCTCGCACGATGCCGGGCACCTGCTCGAGATGATGTTCGGGTGGAAGGTCAACCCGCATTTCGGCCCGTTCCATCTGGCAAGCTTCGTGCTGATCGGTGGTGGCTTCTGGATCATCTCGGCGGGATGGACGCTGCTGCACGCCGCACAGCAGGACCATAAGCTGGCGACCGGCGGAATCTACGCCCGCATGCGGCACCCGCAATATGTGGGCTTCATCCTGGTGATGTTCGGCTTCCTGCTGCAGTGGCCGACGCTCCTGACGCTCGCGATGTTTCCAGTGCTGGTCGTCATGTATGTCCGCCTGGCCCATCATGAAGAGCAGGACGCACTTCGCGAATATGGCGACGAGTACCGGCGCTACATGGCGCAGGTCCCCGGCTTCTTTCCACATCTTCGGCAACGGGCCGATCTTACCGAGTCACGGGGCTAGGCTGCTGCGATCAGCAGGGTTCCGTCGCTCACAGGAGAAAATATATGATCAGGTCGAAGCGCATATGGACGGGGGCCGCAATGCTCGCGCTTGTAGGAGCCGTGCCAGCAATTGTCAGCGCGCAAAGTACTCCAGATCCCCATGCCGGGCATCATCCGGCGGAGGCGGCCGCGCCGGCAACCCCCGCGCCGGCTCCGACTGCTCCGACCGCGAAGCCGGACGGCATGATGGGCGGTGGCTCGGGCATGATGAACGGCATGGGTGCGGGTCAAGGCGATATGCCGAAGATGGGAATGATGGGCGGCGGTGCCATGCCCATGGGTTGCATGGCCGGCGGTGGAATGGCGATGGGAGGCAGTGTCGAAGGGCATATCGCGTCCCTGCGGACCGAGCTCAAGATTACGGGCGCACAGACGGGAGCCTGGAATAGTTTTGCCGGCGTGCTGCGTGCCAATGCCAGGCGAGCGGGCCAGCTAAAAATGGGGATGATGGCGGGTCCCAATGGCGGGCCGCCTTCGTTGACGCAGCGGCTGGATTGGCATGAGCGCATGATGACGGCCGGTCTCGACAATCTCCGCGCGCTAAAGCCTGCGCTCATCCGTCTCTATGCCGAACTGTCGACCGAGCAGCAGGCGACGGCCGACCGGCTGCTTACGCATGAGATGATGCCGGGCATGCAGATGGGCGGAATGCCGATGTCGGCCATGTCCGCCGGCATGCCGAAACAATAGGAAGGGTCAGACCATGGGCACGATCGGTTATCTGCTGTTCTGGGCCGTGTTGTTCTTCGTGATGATGCGGTTCGGCTGCGGCGCGCATGTGATGGGTCATCACCATCACAGCCACAGGAACGCGCCGCCTGGCGGGAACGGCAATTGGACCCCTCCGGCCCAGGATCGCGATCCCGTCTGCGGCAAGATCGTGCCGACCGCGGGCGCCAAGTCCAGTATCTGGGAAGGCCATGCCTATTATTTCTGCTCGGAGGACTGCCGCACCAAGTTCGAGGCGGCACCGGGAACCTATATGGGCAATGTGCCCGTCACTCATGAGGGAGCCGCTTGAGATGGCAAAGATCCCGTCCGCTCCGGCGCATGCCGCGCCTCATCTGATCCCAGTCGTCGGTTTGGGGCTGAGCCTGAGCCTGTTCCTGGCGATTTCCTACACGCTGTGTATCGCAGGCTATGTTTTGCTGCCGGCGTTGCCTATCAAGCATTCCGCTCTTGCGATCTTCCTTCCCGGGTTCGAACTGCTGAGTTGGCGCACGTTCCTCCTGGGGTTGGTCGAGAGCCTTGGCTGGGGCTGGTATGTCGCGCTGATCTTCGGGCCGCTCTATAATTTCTTCGTATCTCGACGGTGAGCAAATCGCTCAGATCGGAGATCTCCAGATGGCTCGGAGCCTGACGCAGGATTTTGCGCAAGAAGGTGTCCTCCTTGCTTCCACCGCGGCTTCGGTTGGCCTCAATCGGGACTGTACGTGTCTGACACTTGATCGTGAGACGCTTGGCACCTCACCGGCAATATGGAACGCTATATGTGGTCCATCGACGGGCAAACGCTGTCGCAAGCGCGAACGCCGATCCCTCTCCGTACTGGCGAGCGGGTGCGCATGACGCTGATCAACGACACGATGATGAACCACCCGATCCACCTGCACGGTCATTTCTTCGAGCTGGTGACCGGGCATGGCGATCATTCCCCGCGCAAGCACACGGTGAACGTGCCGCCGGGCGGCAAGGTCAGCTTCGATGTAACCGGGATTTACGGCGATTGGGCCTTCCACTGCCACATGTTCCTCCACATGCACGCCGGAATGATCCGCGTCGTACAAGTGCGCGATGCGGGAGGCGCGGCATGAACGCGCTCAGGCTTCTGGGGCTGTCGCCGCTCCTGTACGCTGCATCCGTATCGGCCCAGACGATGCCTCCAACGGGGGAGCATGCAGGGCATCAGGGGCACGACATGTCGGGCATGACGATGCCAACGACCACGCCTGCGCCAACGCCCGCTCCCCATGCCGACCACGATATGCAGGACATGGGCGACATGCCGATGCCTGCCACGACGACGGAGGCAAAGGGCGCCGTGTCGGGAACGGACCTCCAACCCGGCAGCAAATCGCCGCCACCCGTGGCGACCGACCGACCTGCGGATCGCTTTTTCGATTCAGGGGCGATGGCGACCGCTCAGGCCAATCTGCTGGGTGAACATGGCGGGATGAGCTTCCACAAAATCCAGTTCAATCTCGCGGAATATCAGGCCCGCGAGGGTCGCGATGGCTATCGCTGGGATGCGAGCGCGTGGTTCGACGACGATATTGACCGGCTGGCGCTCAAATCCGAAGGTGAAGGCAGTTTCGGCGCGCCTGTTGAGCATGGCGAGGTGCAAGCGCTCTGGTCGCATGCGCTCGATCCGTACTGGAATGTGCAGGGCGGCATCCGGCAGGATTTCGGCAAGGGACCGGACCGCACCTATGCCAGTATCGGGATTGAAGGTCTCGCGCCCTACTGGTTCGAGCTTGGTGCATCGGCCTTCGTCTCCTCCAAAGGCGACCTGCTCGCGCGCCTCGAAGGCGACATCGACCAGCGCATAACCAAAAGGTTGATCCTCCAGCCGCGCGTCGAACTCAACTTCGCAGCGCAGGACATTCCCGAGAACCGGATCGGGTCAGGACTCTCCAACGCCGAACTGGGATTGCGCCTGCGTTACGAAGTCCGGCGCGAGTTCGCACCCTATATCGGCATCTCCTATGACCGAAAGGTGGGAGCCACCGCGCGCTATGCGCGCGCGGATGGCGAGCGAACGCAAGCCACCAGCTTGGTGTTCGGCATCAGGACCTGGTTCTGACGAGAGAGTTTTCTCAGCGACTACGGCAACAAAAACAGGCGCCGGCCATCACCAATGGGGAAGCGCGGGGGCAAGGTCGATTTCGATCTCACTGAACGACAATGCGAGCTAAGTAGCCAAATCCACAAGCAGCCTGACCGCCCGATTAGGGCGCCGGCTGGTCCGGCGTTATGATCAAGCATTGCAAATTCAGGGTCAATTCCGTGAGTCGATATCCGAATATCCCCGCACCGGGCGTGTTGCTGGCGATCCTGTCGGCCATATTGTTCGGCTCGAGCACACCATTGGCCAAGCTGGTGCTGGGCAACGGAGTCAGCCCGTGGTTGCTTGCCAGCTTGCTCTATCTGGGCTCGGGTGTCGGCCTTGCGATTGTCCATGGCGTTCGCGGAATGATCGGGCGCGGCGAGGCGGAAGCTCCGCTCGTGCGCACCGACCTGCCCTGGCTGGCGCTCGTCATTCTGTGCGGGGGCGCGGTCGCGCCGGTCCTGCTGATGGCGGGCCTCGTGACGATACCCGCGTCCACGGCATCGCTGCTGCTCAACCTGGAGGGTCTTGCGACCCTTGCCATCGCCTGGCTGGTGTTTCGGGAGAATGTCGATCGCCGCCTGCTGGTCGGTGCGGCGGCAATTCTCGGTGGCGCGGTATTGCTGTCCTGGCGCGGCGGTCCCGCTGGCGGTGGCCTTGGCATGCTAGCGATCGCCGGGGCCTGCCTCGCCTGGGGCATCGACAACAATCTCACCCGCAAGCTCAGCAGCGCCGATCCCGTACAGATCGCGATGCTGAAAGGGCTGGCTGCGGGGACCGTCAATCTCGTGCTGGCATTGACGCTTGGCGCATCGCTTCCGGCGCTACCGGTCGTCGCGGGCACGGCGCTGATCGGGTTTCTCGGCTATGGCGTGAGCCTCGTCATGTTCGTGCTCGCCCTGCGGCACCTCGGCACCGCCAGGTCAGGCGCCTATTTCTCGACCGCGCCGTTCATCGGCGCGCTGCTCGCGGTAGCGATGTTCAGCGAACCCGTCACCGTGCCTCTCGTCATCGCGGGCATCCTGATGGCGATTGGACTTTGGCTGCACCTGACCGAATCGCACGGCCACGAACATGCCCACGAAGCGCTCGAACACGAGCATCGCCATGTCCACGACGCACACCACCAGCATGGTCATCCGCCCGGCACGCTCGCGACCGAACCGCACAGTCACTGGCATCGCCATGCGCCGATGGTCCACCGCCACGCCCATTATCCCGACCTGCATCACCGGCATGGCCATTCGCATTGAGCAATGGCTTCAGGCAGCGAAGTTGCGCGGTCCCAGCAATATGATGCCGGCACCCGCGAGGCAGACCGCCGCTCCAAAACCATTTTCCTACAGCGCATGACATCGGATAAATAGCGCGCCCCAAACGCTGGAGGCTCCGCATGTCCCAACCGCACACCACACCCGATCATCGTCACGATGGCTTCACGCCCGAACGCCAGGCCGCCTTTCTCGAGGCGCTAGCCGCCTGCGGCCATGTTTCGGCGGCCGCGGAGGCGGTCGGGTTGTCGCGAACCGCTGTCTACAATCTGCGCAACCGGGCGGACGACGCCGGTGCGGCGTTCCGGTCGGCGTGGGATACGGCGCTGAAGAATGCGGTGGCGGTGCTGGCCGAGACCGCATTCGAGCGCGCGATTGTCGGCGTCAGGGAACCGGTCTTCTACAAGGGCGAACAGGTGGGCGAGCGCGTCCGCCACAATGATCGTCTGCTGATGTTCCTGTTGCGTACGCTCGACCCCGATACTTACGGCCCGCGCAAGCCGGAACAGGCCGCACCGCCGACCCCAAACTATGCCCGCCCGCGCGCGTCCATTGCCGGCGTCCGGCGCCACGCGCCGCCGTCGACATTGTCACCTTCGCCGGACCAGGGGCAGGGGGATGACCGCGCAGAACAGGGTGCGTCTGTGTCAACTTCGTCAACATGCCTGGATGATGCCGGGCTGGATGAACCCTATGATGCGATGCTGGCGACGATTGCGTCTGACGTGGACACCGCTGTCGCGAGACTATGCGCTTCCGGCCAGCCAGGCCGCGTCACCAAGCGCAATGCCCGCCGCCTCATCGCCCGTCAGAAGGCCGCGCGTCAGGCAATGGTGGGCGTGGGCGGGTGAAGTTTCTGCCGTACCATCACCTTCCCGTCATCCCCGCGCAGGCGGGGATCCAGCTTCCAGCGATCGCCTTGTCGAAAGGCTAAGCTGGATCCCGGATCAAGTCCGGGATGACAATGGTGTATGGGCGGATCGAACCCTTCTCAACCCGCGCGCACCAGCACCGGTTGAGCGCGATAAAGCGCGGGATACAGTTGCTTCAACGCTGTGACCTTCGGAGCGTCGAAGGTGCGGATGTAGGGGTGGTTGGGCATCCTGGCGAGAAAATCCTGATGATAGGATTCTGCGGGGAAGAATCTGCCCGTTTCAACACGCGTGACGATTGGCCGTGGCCAGACCCGCGCGGTCTTGAGCTGGGCTATGTAGCGCTGCGCCGTCATCTTCTGGTCCGGCGTGGTGGGGAAGATCGCGGTGCGGTACTGCGTGCCATGATCCGGCCCCTGAAAGTTGAGGGTCGTGGGATCGGCGACCACGGAAAAGAATATTCGAAGAAGCGTGGCATAGCTGACCTGCGCTGGATCGAACACGATCTTCACCGCCTCGGCATGGCCGGTACTGCCCGTGCTCACGGTTTCATATTGGGCTGTTCCGGCCTGTCCGCCAGCATAACCGGAAACGGCACTCTTCACGCCCTTCACATGGGAAAAGACACCCTGGACGCCCCAGAAGCATCCCCCGGCGAGGATCGCTGTCTGCTGGCCGCTGGCGGCAGGCGCTTCATAGGCGGCGGCAGGCACGATCACCGGTTTCTCGGCCTGGAGTGAATCGCCGTGGCTGACGGCGGTCGTCAGGGCGATTACAAGCGCGAGGCAACCGAAAGCGGCAGGCACATTGAACTTCATCTTCGTTCTCCGCCCCCGGAAGGGTGGAATTTAGTGCGCCGCAACGCTTTTGGCAATCAGCGCAGTGCAGCCGCCGCCGTCTGGATGCGGGTGCACGCCTCGGTGAGGATGGCCTCCGACGTCGCATAGCTGATCCGGAAACACGGCTCGAGCCCGAAGGCAGCGCCATGCACGGCTGCGACCTTCGCCTCGTCGAGGAAATAATCGATCAGCATTGCATCATTCTCGATCTTCAGGCCCGCAGCTGTGCTCTTGCCGATCAGGCCGGACGCATCCGGATAGACATAGAACGCCCCTTCGGGACGGGGGCAGTTCACCCCGTTGATCTGGTTGAGCATCGAAATGACGAGATCGCGTCGCCCCTTGAACGCCTTGTTGCGCTCGATCAGGAAATCCTGCGGCCCGTTGAGGCCGGCCGTCGCCGCGGCCTGCGCGATGGAACAGGGATTGGACGTCGATTGCGACTGGAGCTTGGCCATGGCCTTGATCAGCGGCGCGGGGCCGCCGGCGAAGCCGATCCGCCAACCCGTCATCGAATAGGCCTTCGAGCAGCCGTTCACCGTCAGCGTGCGCTCGTAAAGCGCGGGGACCACCTGAGCGATCGTCGTGAACTTGAAGTCGTCATAGACGATATGCTCGTACATATCGTCAGCCATCACCCAGACATGCGGGTGGCGCAGCAATACCTCGCCGAGCGCCTTCAGTTCGCTCTCCGAATAAGCGGCGCCGCTCGGGTTCGACGGGGAATTGAGGATCAGCCATTTGGTCTTGGGTGTGATCGCCGCATCGAGCTGCTGGGGCGTGATCTTGTAGTTCTGGCCGGCGCCCGCCTTGATGAAAACCGGCGTGCCGCCAGCGAAATTGACGATGTCCGGGTAGCTCACCCAGTAAGGCGCCGGGACGATCACTTCGTCGCCGGCATCGATCGTCGCGACAAGCGCGTTGAACAAGGTGTGCTTGCCGCCAACGTTCACGCTGATCTGGCTGGCTTCGTACGTCAGCGCATTGTCCCGCCTGAACTTGCCGGCGATCGCGGCCTTCAGCTCGGCCGTACCATCGACATTGGTATATTTGGTCTTGCCAGCGCGAATCGCGTCGATCGCGGCGTCCTTGATAAAGTCGGGGGTATCGAAATCCGGCTCGCCCGCGCTGAGGCCTATGACATCCACGCCTTTGGCCTTCAGGTCCAGCACGCGGCTGGTCATGGCGAGCGTGGCCGACGGCTGAATCCGGTCGAGCGCGGCGGAGGTGAAACCCATTCTACTATCCCCAAGGTTGGCTTGGGCGGGCCTATAGACCGGCAGGGTTGGAACCTGCAACCAGCCGCGCGGGGATTAATCCGCGCAAGGCATTGCCGATGAAAAAAACGCCCGTCAGCTCCGCCGGGGTGATGTCGTCTTCGATCGCCCTGCCTTCCTCGATCAGCTTCTCGCGCAGAACGCCGGGCAGAAGGCCGCGCGCGAGCGGGGGTGTGACGATGACGTCCTTTCGCTCGACAAAGACGTTGGTGAAGCTGCCTTCCGTCACGAACCCGTCGTCATCGATAAAGATCACCTCGAACGTGCCGGCCGCGGCACGCGCGTCGTCATAAAAGCCGCGATCGCTGGTCTTGTGCGAGAGGCGATAATCGTCGCGGGCCACCGGGCGGGGGACCAGCAACACTTCGGCGACGTTGGGCGTGGCGGCAATCTTCCGTACTTCCAATGCCACCGCGCCCGTGGGGGAAAGGCGCAGGCGCACGCGGCGATCGTCCCGCAGACGGAAGGTCGCGGCTTGCAATTCGTTGCGCAGGGCATGCCGGTCGAAGGCAAATCCGAAGCGTTCGGCACTGGCCTTCAGCCTTGCCAGATGACGCTCCAGCTCGAGCAATCCTTCATGCGCATCGAAGCGCATCGTTTCGACCAGATCGAAACGCGGTGTCGCAGCCGTCACGAATGCACCCTTGGCAATACATTCCCTCCACTCGTCTCCGGGGGATGAATCCGCAACGATCCCGGAACCCAGCCCCATCACCGCCTTTTGCGAATCCGGCCTGATCATAAGCGTGCGGATGGCGACATTGAAAGCCGCATCGCCATTCGGGTCGATCCAGCCGATCGCCCCGGTGTAGGCGCCCCGCGGTTCCTGCTCCAGTTCGGCGATGATTTCCATCGCCCGGATCTTCGGCGCCCCGGTAACCGAGCCGCTGGGAAATATCGTCTCGATCACGTCGATCGCGCTCAGCTTTTCTTCCAGTTCGGCGGTGACGGTGGAGGTCATCTGGTGGACGGTCGGAAAACTTTCCACCGCGAACAGTGCCGGGACGGCCACAGTGCCGGCTTTGGCGACCCGTGACAGATCGTTGCGGATCAGATCGACGATCATCATGTTTTCGGCGCGTTGCTTGATGTCGTCGCGCAGCGTCGCGGGATCGAGGGAAACGGGCACAGTGCCCTTCATGGGGCGTGCCGTCAGTTGGCCGCCCGACAATGTGAAGAACAGTTCTGGCGAACAGGACAACAGCCAGCGCTCGCCATCATATAATAAGCCGCCCCACCCGGCGTCACTCGTCCGTCTGAGCCGCGCATAGAGCGCCGGTGGCGACCCGGCGAATGGCACATCTGCCTGGAAAGTGAAGTTGGCCTGGTAGATGTCACCCGCACCGATCAGCTCCAGGATCTTGCCAACGGCGGCGCAATAATCCTCTTTTGCTATTCGGGGCTTTGGCGATCCCACCCAGGCCGCGGCAGGATCGCCAAGCAGCGCAGGCAAGTCCTGCGGATCAACGATTTCGATTGTCCGAAATCTTCCCAGCCACAGCAACGGCGGTTGATCGATCGACGATTCCGATGCCGCTTGAGCCAGCCGTGGTTCGAAATCTCGGCCCAGGTCGTAGCTTAGATAGCCGGCGAGATGACGGCCCTGTCCCAATGCGGCGCGCATCTGGTCGAACGCCGCTGTCACTTCGCCGGCCGTTCGGGCGATAATGTCGCTTTCCAGATCGCGGAATAGCCGGATCGGCCCCGCGCCGTTCGGGCGCGCGTCATCCAGCAGCACGAAGGGCTTCGTGAAATCGACGGGCTTCATTTGCGCCCTATCCACCGGGACTGCCGCGGTTGCAACGTCGCAGGCTTGGTACCATGTGTTGTGCATGACAGACTCAACGAGCCCGGAAAGCCAGCCGCCGCTGCAGGCGATGATCATCCCCGTCACGGCGTTCCAGCAGAATTGCACCTTGTTCTGGTGCACCAGAACAAAGCTGGGCGCGTTCGTCGATGCCGGTGGCGATCTCGATCGTCTCAAGGCCGCGGCTGCGCAGCATGGAGTCACCATCCAGAAACTGCTCGTAACGCATGGCCACATCGATCATTGCGGCGGTACGGCCAAGCTGGCGCGGGAGCTTGGCGTGCAGATCGAGGGACCACACGAGGATGACAGGTTCTGGATCGAGCAGCTCGGCGAGGCCGGAAACAGCTTTGGCATTCCCGGCGAGCCATTCGAGTCCGATCGCTGGCTCGTTGATGGTGAGCAGGTCAGGGTCGGCGAGCTGGTCCTCGATGTCCGGCACTGCCCGGGCCACACGCCGGGGCACGTCATATTCCATCATCCCGAATCGAATCTCGCGATCGTGGGGGACGTGTTGTTTCAGGGCTCGATCGGACGGACCGATTTTCCCCGTGGCAACCACGCCGATCTCATCGCCTCGATCACCCAGCGCCTCTGGCCGCTCGGTTCGGATACCGCCTTCGTTCCAGGCCATGGCGCCATGTCCACCTTCGGCCACGAGCGGGCGACCAATCCGTTCGTAAGCGACCGGGCCGTCGCTGCCGGATAGGGCACTTCGCCCGGAGCCGGTTTCACGCGGTGACGAAATGATTCACCCGAATGAAACCGACGCCAAAGACTCCGTTCGTCCCGAGCTAAGTCGAGGGACGTGCTAAGGTAAGTTGGCCTTCACACCGCGCGCGGGATGAACCCGTAGCTGAGAATGATCGCGTAAATCGCCATCCCTGCCAACAGGACGAAGTTTACCAGTATGCCACCTGCGCGAAAAACATTGGGCGTCGGACGCTCCATGCCGAACGCATGGACGATGCGCGCGGCAATGAAGGCGATTCCGGCGCCCCAGAGCCAGAGCGACGTGCCGCCTGTCGCTTCCGTAAGACCCAAGAGGATCACGAACAGCGGCGCGTTTTCGGTGAAGTTGGAATGTGCCCGCATCCGTGCGCGCATCAGATCGCTGCCGCCTTCGCCGACCATGATCTTCTCGCTGATGCGGACCCGGCTGCACCGAATCGCGAGCCACAGATGGACAAACACGGCCGCAGCCGCGATGGTCAAGGTGATGGTCAGGTGCATAGCTGGCTTTCTCGTTAGGGTATCCGGTCACCAAGCACGGCGAGGCAATACTTGCAACGTGCGATGAAATCGCTATAGGCCTCCCCACTCGCGACGAGCCTGGCCTACGGCTCGACGGCACTATTGCCGTCGGTGACCAGCGGCAATGCTCGTCGTTATTCGTTTTAGACTGAATGGAATAGGTGCCGACATGGCAGTCCCCAAGCGAAAGACTTCTCCTTCGAAGCGCAACATGCGCCGCAGCCACGATTCATTGAGCATCGCGTCCTTTCAGGAATGCTCGAATTGCGGTGAACTCAAGCGTCCGCACCACCTGTGCAACGCCTGCGGCCACTATAACGGCCGCGAAATCGTCCCTGTAGAGGCCTGAAGGCCAGCGGGAGATTATGGGTGTGAGCCATGCGCCGCGAATCGCGATCGACGCGATGGGTGGCGATGGCGGGCCCTCAGTCACCGTCGCTGGCGCCGCGCTGGCGCTCAGCCGCAATCCATCACTGCAGTTTCGTCTGGTCGGTAACGAACAGGCGATTCGCGCGGAACTCGCCCATCACGCAGAACTGGCCAGGGTCACGACGGTCGTACACGCCGATGACGTGATTTCTGGCGAGGACAAGCCAGCCCAGGCGATCCGGCGTGCCAAGACCACGTCGATGGGAATCGCGATCGCCAGCGTGAAGGACGGTTCGGCGGATGCGGCCGTTTCTGGTGGCAATACCGGCGCGCTCATGGCGATGTCCAAACTCGCGCTGCGGACGATGTCCGGCATTGATCGGCCTGCTCTCGCGGCCCTGCTCCCAACCCTTGGCGATAATGACGTCGTGATGCTCGACCTGGGCGCCAACACGGAATGTGACGCACGAAATCTTGTTCAGTTCGCCGTGATGGGCTCGGCTTATGCGCGCACGGTGCTTGGCGTCGACTTGCCGCGCGTTCGCCTGCTCAACATCGGTACCGAAGAGTTGAAGGGCACCGACGAACTGCGCGATGCAGCGGCCGTTCTTCGTAATGCAGACGATCTTTCTCTGCGCTTCGATGGCTTCATTGAAGGCGATCGTATCGAGCGTGGGGAGGCCGACGTCGTCGTCACCGATGGCTTTTCTGGCAATATTGCGCTCAAGACGATCGAGGGTACGGCCCGTTTCATCACCGATCTGCTGCGCCGCGCCTTCACGAGTTCGCTGCGATCCAAGGCCGGTTTCCTGTTGTCAAAACCTGCCTTCGCATTGCTCCAGGTGCATCTCGATCCCAACAATCACAATGGCGCTGTCTTTCTGGGCCTCAATGGTATCGTGGTGAAGAGCCATGGCGGTGCGAATGTGTCGGGCGTGGCGAACGCGATCAACGTCGCCGCCAAATTGACCGCCAACGACATCAGCCGGCGCATCGCAGAAGACCTGGATCATATCCACCAGCGTAATATCGCGGGCAAGGTTACGGCTGGAACGCCGGCGTGACGCGCAGGGCAATCGTTGCAGGCAGCGGGTCGGCGCTGCCCAACCGGCGCGTTTCCAATGCCGAGCTTGCGCAAACGGTGGATACGTCCGACGAATGGATCTTTGAGCGGACGGGTATCCGCGCGCGTTACATCGCGGGAGACGGTGAAACGACGAGCAGTCTTGCGACTGAAGCCGCGCGGCGTGCTCTGGAGGCAGCCGGCGTCGCACCGTCACAGGTTGGCCTTATCGTACTGGCCACCGCCACGCCGGATCAGACATTTCCGGCAAGCGCGACCATCGTGCAGACTGCGTTGGGCATCAACGATTGCGTCGCGTTCGATGTCGCAGCGGTGTGTTCGGGTTTCCTTTACGCTCTCTCAGTGGCGGACAGCATGATTCGCGGCGGCACCGCTGATGTGGCGCTGGTAATCGGTTCGGAAACGTTCAGCCGCATCCTAGACTGGGAAGATCGCGGAACCTGCGTGCTGTTCGGGGACGGTGCCGGCGCGGTCGTTCTGACGGCGGAAGACACACGCAGCGAAACGCCTCGCGGTATCATGTCGGTGACGCTCCACGCTGACGGGCGACACAATCAGCTCCTGTATGTAGATGGCGGGCCATCGACCACGGGCACCGTCGGTAAATTGCGCATGAAGGGCCGCGAAGTCTTCAAGCACGCCGTCAACAATCTTGCGTCGGTCTTGACCGAAGCGGTTGAAAAGGCGGGGCTATCTATCGAACAGGTCGATTGGGTGGTGCCGCATCAGGCCAACCAGCGCATCCTGGATGCGACCGCGAAAAAGCTCGGGCTGGCTCCCGAAAAGGTGATCGCAACGGTTGCCGAACACGCCAATACGTCGGCGGCTTCGGTCCCGCTGGCGTTCGATCAGGCGGTGCGGGACGGCCGCATCAAGCCGGGCGACGTGGTTGTTTTTGAGGCGATGGGCGGCGGCTTCACATGGGGCGCAGCCGTCGTTCGAATCTGACTTGTTGTACAAAGTCTAAAAATGCTGGCCTGATTGTGCCAGTCGGGATACCGTATTGCAATTAGTAGGCTTTACCGGACGGGGGGAAGGTTATGACACAAGCGGGGACATTGACGCGAGCGGATCTCGCGGAAGTTATTCACAAGCAGATCGGGTTGTCGCGGGCCGACTCGGCTGCGATGATCGAACAAATTCTCGATAAGATGTCTTCGGCGCTCCAGAGCGGCAAGAACGTCAAGATTTCGGGGTTCGGCAGCTTCATCCTGCGCGACAAGGGTGAACGGATCGGCCGTAATCCAAAGACCGGCGTTGAAGTGCCGATCGCACCGCGCCGGGTGCTCACGTTCCGCGCTTCGCAATTGCTGCGGGATCAGATCGCCAAAGGGGATTGATCGCTATGGCTGGTGGTTCGAACAAGGCCGAGGGCGCGTTGCGGACGATCAGTGAGGTTTCCGAACAGTTCGGAATCCCTCAGCATATTCTGCGATATTGGGAAACGCGTTTTCCGCAGCTGCGTCCGCTCCAGCGGGCAGGAAATCGGCGCTATTATCGAACGGAAGACGTCGCGCTGGTCGAAAAGATCGACACGCTGCTCAACCGCGAAGGCTATACGATAAAGGGCGTACAGAAGCTCCTGTCGAGCCGGCGCCCGGTATCGCCTGCCGTGGCGGAGGTTGTCCAGCTGTCCGCGCCTTCTGCGGTCACGGCGCTGTCGCCCGGCATGATTGCCGAATTGCGCGTCATCCGGGATGGCCTTGCGGCCGCGCTGCAGATCGACGCCGCCTGACGGCTGACTGGCGAAAGCTGGGGTCACTTTCACGCGGTGCTCTGACCTTACCGCTCAGGGCCGAGCGATGGATCGACGTCTCGTGGCCGGGTGAATCGATCAAGCCTGCCGCTGCCGGCCTTTACCTCACTCCAGTGCTGCACGTCGAATGCGATCTCGGCCAGGCTGGCGGTGGGGTATTTTTCCTCCACGGCGTCACGCGCTTCGTCGTCAGGCGCATCCGGGACGAGCATCAATACGAGATCCTCGAATCCCGGATTATGGCCGACCATCAAGACATTGTCCGCCGAATCGGGGATATCCTGGATTACGTCCAGCAAAGTCGGGGCCGAGGCGAGATAAATCCGCTTGTCCCACATGGGGGCGATCGTCTCGCCAAAGCCGACAGCGAAATACTCGATCGTTTCGACGACACGAATAGCCGGCGATCCGATCACGAGATCGAAGCCGCGGGGCCGATCGCGGAGCCATTTCCCCATCACCTCCGACGCCCGCCTGCCTCGCGCGTTCAGGGGACGGTCGAAATCGCGGGAGACGGGGTCATCCCAACCAGATTTGGCATGGCGCAGCAGGGTCAGCCTTTTCATGCACACTCCGGGTGTCAGTCAGTTTTGTGATGCCCCAAAGCGGTTTCAGTGGAAAGACGGGAGTCGGCCATTTTTCCAGGGTTATGCGAATAATCTTGCTGCGCCGCCACGATATCGCTCGCTTCGGCAAGGGTGACGCGCCGAATCGGAACGCCGACCGGAAAGGCGTTGAGTAGACGGGATGGAAGCGCGGGCGAGAGGATCACGAAATGCCCCCGGTCCCCGGCGCGGCGAATGAGGCGGCCGAATCCCTGCGCCAGACGGGCGCGCACAATGCGATCGTCATAGGCAGCACCGCCCCCTGCCGATCGACGCGCACCATGCAATACGGTCGGCCGCGGCCAGGGCACGCTTTCCATGATTACCAGACGCAGCGAATTGCCGGGAACATCCACGCCATCGCGCAGCGCGTCCGTTCCCAACAATGAGGCATGATGATCGTCGCGGAAAATATCGATCAGCGTGCCTGTATCGATTGGATCGACATGCTGCGCATAGAGGGGCAGGCCGTCGCGCGCCAATCGATCGGCGATGCGGGCGTAAACCGCCTTAAGCCGCTGGATGGCACTGAAAAGGCCCAATGCGCCGCCGCCCGATGCGGATATCAGCCGGCCGTAAGCACCGGCCAAAGCCGCCAGATCGCCGCGCTTGATATCCGTCACGATCAGCACTTCGGCCTGCTGGCTATAGTCAAACGGGCTGTGTGCCGCGAAATGTATTGCCGGATGGTCGAGATGAATCGCGCCCGTACGTTCATCAGCTGCATCCCAGCCGTCGGCGCCGCGCAACGTGGCGGACGTTATGAGCACGCCATGCGAGGGCTTGATCACGGTTTCGGCAAGAGGCCGGGTGGGATCCAGCCAGTGACGGTAAAGCCCGATGTCATATTCGCGGCCTTCTATCCGGTCGACCGCGAGCCAGTCGACGAAATCGGGGTCGGCCGGCCCTCCCATTCTGCCCAGCAAGGCGATCAGGGCACCGAGCATCCGGGTGCGCAGCGCAAGACCGCCGATGGCGCCTTCCACCCGCGCCCGGGCCTGGCCATCCAGCCAGTCGGGGGCGTCTTCCATGATCGCTTCAAGACGCTGGCCGAGCCGGATGAGCGGACGAAGTAGCGTCTCCAGCGTTTCGATCGCGGGTGCGATGGTGGCGATAAGGGCGCCGTCGAGCTCGGCTGCTTCGGTCTCAATGCCGTAGCCCGCGTCCTGCGCCTTTGCGCGGGCATAGGCTGTTGTGCGCACCGCCATGAGCAGCTTCTCCATGGGGCCTAGAGGAATAGCCTCCTCCAGCCGGCCAAGCCACCCGTCGCCCGGCAACAAGGCAGCAGCAGCAGCGGCATCAATGATGGCCTGATCGCCAGCTTCATCATAGGAAGCGACGTCGGATAGCCGCGCGGCAAGACCGCGCCTTCGTCCGCGCGATTTCTTTTCCGGGCCGATGATCCATCGGCGAAGCTCGATCAGTTCCTGCCCCGTCAGGGCCACGGAAAAGGTCGAATCCGCTGCATCGAACAAGTGATGGCCTTCATCGAACACGATACGCTGCAGCCCGTGTCCTTCCCGCTCGGATCGCTGGGCGAGGATCATGACGAGAGCATGGTTGGCGATCACGATGTCAGCGCCGGCCGCCGCACGGATCGATCGTTCGATGAAGCATTTCCGGTAGTGCGGACAGCCGGCATAGATGCACTCCCCACGGCGATCGGTGAGCGCGGTGGCGCCGGCCCGCCGGAACAGGGTGGGCAGCCAGCCGGGGAGATCGCCGCCGACCATGTCACCGTCGCGGCTGTAGGCCGCCCACCGCGCGACCAGTTGCGCCAGTATCGCCGCGCGCCCCGCAAAGCCGCCTTGCAACGCGTCTTCCAGGTTAAGAAGGCAGAGATAATTTTCGCGTCCCTTGCGGATCACGACTTTCTTCGCCCGATCCGTGGCATCGGGCCATGCGCGTGCGGTTTCGCGATCCAGCTGGCGCTGCAACGCCTTGGTATAGGTGGAGATCCATACCGTCCCTTCGGCCTCGGCAGCCCAGCGTGTGGCGGGCGCAAGATAACCCAGGGTCTTGCCGATGCCGGTTCCCGCTTCGGCCAGCAAGGTATGCGGCTGACCCTCCGCAATGCGCGGCGCAAAGGACTTTATTGCGGCAAGTGCATAATTCCGCTGCCCTTCGCGCGGTTCGGCATTGTCTCCGAGTAGCGCCGACAGATCATCGGTCACAGCCTGCGCATCGATCACCACGGGGCGGGGTGGCGGGCGGGACGGCGCCTCCTCCCACTCCGGCAACCGCGAGAATAGCCAGCGTTCCGCCTTCTCCGGCTTCGCCAGCCGTTCCGCGACGAACGGCGCCCAGCTCCAGCCCAGCCGGAACAGCGCCTGTGTCGCGCTCCAGGCGCCCTCGCGCTCCGGCCAATCGGCCCGGCGAAGCGTGTCGAGCAACACCGCTGCCGCGTGCTGAAAAAAGGATGCGGCCATGCCATCGTCGGCAGGCGGGTCGATATTCAGAGCGCGCGCCAGACCGTGCGGCGTCGGCACGGCAAAGCGCGCGGGATGGACGAAAGCGAACAGCTCAAGTAGGTCCAGGCCGGAAATTTCGCTGAGGCCGAGCCGTGCCGCCACCAACGGGGCGTTCAATATGATGGTCGGTGTGTCGGCCGCCCGCGCGATCGCTTCACCCCGGCTCAGCGCTGAAACATTGCCGTCCGGCGCGACCAGCCAGATGCCGCCATGCGTCGCGTGCAATGCCGCGATTGGAAGGAAAGCTGCGCTCATGACGCCGCCCGGTGGATCAGCTGGTGTGGTCCACGATGAGCTGCTGAAAGCGGGCGACGTCCGGCACACCCGCAATATCGAAGGTCTCCGTTATCCGGTTCAGCGCCTGATCGAGATCGGGTGTCAGAGGAGTCACCCCGCCAATGCTTAGCGGCAGACCACTGCCGTCGCGTAAATAGGGCGGGTAGGATGCGTGAAGGAGCCACGCATCATGCTTAAGCTAGATGGAACGAAAGGAAAACATCCTCTCGCCGAAAATCTCAAGCGGCGCGCCGTCCGAAACCCGATGAACGCGGTGTAGCGGTGGTGATGTAGGCGCGTGGGGTTTCCTGCGGGATCCTCGCCTGCTGCATCTCGTCATAGAGCGGTCCGCTCGTAAGGGGATATTCGAAGCGGACGCCCATGCGGTCGATCTCGTCCCACATCACCTTGGCGTAGATCGTCTGCTCATGGCGATCGATCTGGAACCGCGTGCCCTTCTTGAAGCTTGCGCCCGTGATCTGCGCGCCGTTTTCGGAAAGATCGACAATGCGGCCTTCCTTCATTTCGAGCACTGTGATCAGTAGGACCGGAATGTCGGTCGTTACGCGCGTTTGAAGCCGGTTCTCAATCATGAGCATTGCCCCTTTCGCCTTAGACTTAAGCATAAGCTGGTTAATAATCCGGAAAGCGCGAAAGCCTTTACGGGTAGTAACCGTGCGGCGCGTTCAAGGAATGCCGGAAAAGGGTTACGACGCCGCCTCTCAGTCGCTAAAGGGCCGCCTATGAACGGGATAATATCGAAAGACGCGCTGCGTGCCGCGGCATTGGTAAGCAAGGCCTGGCCGTACGAAGAAGCGCGCAAGTTGCTGAAGCGCTATGAAAAGGCCGCGCCGACAAAAGGCCATGTCCTTTTCGAGACGGGTTATGGGCCATCGGGCCTGCCGCATATCGGTACGTTCAACGAGGTCTTGCGCACGACGATGGTGCGTCACGCCTATGAGGAAATGTCAGACGTGCCGACGCGGCTCATCGCCTTCAGCGACGATATGGATGGCTTGCGCAAGGTGCCGGACAACGTACCGAACGGCGCGATGCTGGCGGAGCATCTGGGCAAGCCGCTGACCCAGATTCCTGACCCCTTCGAAAAATATGAGAGTTTTGCGCACCATAACAATGCGATGCTCCGGGAGTTTCTGGACCGCTTCGGCTTTCAGTACGAATTCATGTCCGCGACCGAGCAATATCATGCCGGCCGTTTCGATGAGGCGCTGAAGGCGGTGCTGGCGCACTATGACGGGATCATGGCCGTGATGCTGCCGACACTCCGCGAGGAACGCCGGGCGACCTATTCGCCGGTCCTGCCGATCAGTCCGAAGAGCGGTATGGTCCTGCAGGTTCCGGTCGAGGTCGTCGATGCGGCCGGCGGCCTGATCCGCTTCGACGATGAGGGCGAGACGATCGAGCAGTCGATCCTCGGCGGCAAGGCCAAGCTGCAATGGAAGGTGGACTGGGCAATGCGCTGGGTCGCGCTTGGCGTCGATTATGAGATGTCTGGCAAGGATCTGATCGATTCGGTCACCCAGTCTTCGAAGATCGCGCGCGTACTAGGTGCCCGCCCCCCCGAAGGCTTCAATTACGAAATGTTCCTCGACGAAAAGGGCGAGAAGATCTCAAAGTCCAAGGGAAATGGCCTCAGCCTCGATCAGTGGCTGACCTATGGCCCGGAGGAGAGCTTGGCCTTTTACGCCTATCGCGAACCCAGGAAGGCCAAACAGCTGCACATGGGGGTGATCCCGCGCGCGGTGGACGAATATTGGCAGTTTCGGGGGAATTATGCGGATCAGCCGGTTGAACAGAAGCTCGGCAATCCCGTGCATCACGTCCACAACGGCAAATTGCCGGATGGTCAATTGCCGGTGACGTTCGGATTGCTGCTCAATCTGGTCGGGGTGATGGGGGATGCGTCCAAGGATCAGGTTTGGGGCTATCTGGCCAATTATGTAGCCGATGCGAGACCAGAGCATTATCCTGAACTCGACCGTCTGATCGGCCATGCGCTCGCCTATCACCGCGATTTCGTAGCGCCCACACTCGCGCGTCGCGCGCCTACCGCGCTGGAGGCAGCCACGCTGGCGGATCTCGATACACGACTCGCGGCCCTGACAGCGGACGCGGATGCGGAGGCAATCCAGAACGAGGTTTATGAAGCCGGAAAGGCAGCCGCATTCGAAAACCTGCGCGACTGGTTCAAGGCGCTCTACGAAACACTGCTGGGATCAAGCCAGGGGCCGCGCATGGGCAGCTTCATAAAAATCTACGGCATCGATAACAGCCGACGTCTGATCGCCGAAGCGCTGGCCCGATAGACACAGAATGACCGTCGGGGCGATTATCCTGGCTGCGGGACGATCGACCCGGATGGGGCTGAACAAGCTGGTTGCCGATCTCTGCGGCAGACCGGTCATCGCGCATGTGGTGGACGCTGTCCACGAAGCGGAGCTACCGTCGCCGATCGTGGTTCTCGGCCACCAGCCCGCTGCCATCGCCGGCGCAATTGGACAGCGCAGCGTGCAGTATGTGTCGGCGCCGGACTATGCCGAAGGCCTGTCGAGGTCGCTGGCCGCGGGTATTGCCGCTGTACCGGATGACTGGACCGCTGCCATTGTCTGCTTGGGCGACATGCCGTTGGTAAAGCCTGGGCTGCTGCGCCAGATTGCTTTCCAAGCGTCGTCAGAGGCGATCGTGATTCCGGTCGGGACGCAGGGACGCGGCAACCCGGTGGCTTGGGGGCGTTCCCATTTTTCCTTGCTAAGGGGACTCGGTGGAGATCGCGGCGGCAAGGCTCTTTTCCCTCAATTGGAAACCGCCATCATTGAAGTGCGCTGCGAAGATGAGAGTATCCTACTTGATGCAGATACTCCCGCAGGGTTGGGCCGGATTCACGACGTAATGTCTTCAAAAACTGTCCCATAATGACACTTATGACAGTCCGTTGCCGACCTTATTAATACATGGTAACCACCTATGTATCGGTAGACTAACGGCTAATTGAATTTGGGGGTTAAGGCTGAGACAATAGTTCCACTGATTTGTAGTTGTTTCGTGGAGTTGCATGCAGAAATCCGACTGGCATTCAAACCATGCGGTTCGATTGCCGTGAAGACATGGGGGGATATTTCTGCTGTTCGTGATGGGCGGCGGAAGCTTCTGAAATGACGATGATAATCCCATTCTGGTGGAATGTAGCCATTGTCTGCAATCTCACCGCATATTTATTCTATTGGCTCGCCATAAAGCGGCAGCTGGTTCGGCCGAACCGGTCGTCATGGCTCATCTGGAGCGCGGCGACTGCGATCGAAGCGCTGACGTACCAGGCCATCAACCACGAGGCCGCGCAGAACACGATATTTGTCGTTTCCGCTCTGGCCTGTATCGTCGTCACTATCGCGGTGTGGCGCCAGTCGACATGGCAGCGGCCGTCGACCACCGAAAGCGTCTGTATGGGGCTGAGCCTGGCGGCGCTGGTGATATGGGTCGGCTTCCAGTCTGCCTACTGGGCGCACATGCTGATAGTGGCGGCTGTTCCCATCAGCTTCGTTCCTACCTGGCTCAGCGCGATGGAGGACCGCCGGCGGGAGCGCTCACCGGCGTGGGGTCTGTGGACGATCGGCGACCTTGCAACATTGTTCGTCACGCTCGCGACGCTGCGGGACGAAGGGACGGAAGTTCCATACATCTTCGTCGAGTTCCTGTGTCACGCCAGCATGTGGTTCATGATCGGGCTGCTTTCGATCAACCCGCTCCGCTCTTTCGGTTTTGCGCGTGGCAAGTTTTTCATCAGGGAAGAAGATCGCGGACAGCCCCGCATATTCTCGATCGGCGAAAATCATCTCGGCAAGGCCGTATATGCCGCCGTGCCCTTCGTGAAGGGCAGCGTCATTGTCGAATTCAAGGGGCCGCGTCTCCATAAGTCATTCTTGCCGGTGCTGATGGCAGGCCCGAAAGACCGGTTCGTTCAGATCGATGCCGTCCATTATATGGGGCCGTCAGGCGGCGTGGACGATCTCATCAACCATAGCTGCGATCCCAATTCAGGGTTACGTTTCGCAAATGACGGTGTCTTCCTGGAGGCAATCCGCGATATCGCCGTCGGCGAAGAGATAAACTGGGATTATTCGACCACGTTGTATGAAAGCGGCTGGAGCATGGAATGCCACTGCCGGAGCGAAAGATGCCGGGGGACGGTAAGGGATTTCCTGGATCTGGATGATGAGCTGCGGCAATATTACCGCCGGCTCAATCTCGTACCCGCCTACCTGCTTGAGGATCCAGCTATGCCGCTAAGAGCGGGCCGACCACTTTCTCCTGTTCGGCCCGCAGCGTAAGGATTGCCGTTGCGCCGCGCCCGGCGCCAGGGCTGGACAATGTAAGGCTGCCCTGCATCGCCTTTATCGTATTGGCGCACCAATGAAGGCCTAATCCCCCCGAACGTTGTGCCCGGGTCGAGAAGCCGCGTTGGAACAGCTGGTCCTTCAACGATGGATCGAAGCCTTCGCCATCATCCTCGATCTGAACTTCCACGCTATTGCCAGCGTCCGCCGGGATGTTCCGGATTTTTACGGAGATGCGGCCGGGTTTGCGGTCTGTCGCCGCGATCGCTTCGACTGCATTGGCGATAACGTTGCCCAGCACCTGGGTCAGCAATATCCGGTTTGCGCGTACCGCGACGCTACCTGCCGGGCATTCAAATTCAATCGGCCCTCTGGCTGCATAACGCGCCATCGCGGCATTTTGCTCAAGCGCGGCAATGATATCGCACGTTTCCGTTTCGATATGATCATGCGCGACAGTTTGCTGCTGACCGATCATCTCGAGCACACTGTTGAGGCAGTTGCGCGCACTTTCCACGTCATGGCGATAGCGATTCGCCTGTTCATTCGAGACATCGATTGCCGCTGTCAGAAATGCCGCGAGTTTCTGCCGCCGTACTGGCGCGACATCTTCCCGGGCCAGTTCCCCAAGCGCACGCGCCGCGTCTTCCGGCCGGACGGCGGGCTGGATGTTCATCATCTGGGAGACGATAACGTTCACAGGATTCAGTCCGTTGCGCACGTTGTGCATCACGCCGATCGCGCTTTCGCTTTGGCCCAGCTTGAACGATTGCATTTCGACCTGCTCGCGCAACTCCTTGAGTTGCACAAGCATGACGTTCAACGTGCGGATCAACGATCCGATTTCGTCGCCACGCTCCGGCTCCGCCAGCGTGCGCAGATGGCCTGATGCGGACACGCCCTGCATGTGCTGCTCTACCCGGCTCAATGGATTGATGACGAGGAGACTTACCTGCCGGCGAAGCACCAGGAGCACCAGAACAAGCAACGCCGCCGTTCCGAGCACGGCGAATTTCAGCATACGGGTGCCGAGCAAGGCAAAGTCGCGCGGAATGGTGAAATGGGCGTTGGCGATATGGCTACCGGAAAGGCCATCGATGTCGACGATGACTTCGAGGTTTTCCGAATATTCGACGATCGTGGTGGGCCTGTGCGGATCCTTGAAGCCAAAGCGCGCATCGAGCTGGATCAGGTGGCTGAGCTGTTCGGAACTGATCTGGCGCGCCATCACCACAAAACCGGGCGTCGTTCCGCTTCCGTCGCTGCGAAAGACTTTTGCCACCGCGATCGCGACAATGTGGTTTCCCAATCGCGCATAGAAATTGGCAGATTCGCCGGACTTCGCCAAGCGAAGCACTTTGTCGGATGTGATCAGCGCGTCAAAACCCGATTTCAGGGCGGCGTTGTCGGCCTGTTTCTGGATATCCACGTAACGCGAATATTGAATGCTGCCGTCGTTACGGACGTAGGCCATGCCGTTGATATCGAGATTGGTGAAGGCGAGGATCGAGAAGACGTTCTTCACGAATTCTGCGCCGCCGCTGTTCATATATTTATAGCTGTCGTCCCAGACGCCGTAATCCTTGACCGCGATTTCGACCTTGGACGCATATTCCTTCAGAGCGGCATTCGTCCGATCGACATGCCCCGCGACGGCTTCGGATTCAAGGCGATCGAAGCTGGGTGTTATGATTGCGCTCAGCATCAGCATGATGCCGACGAAACTCAAAATACCGACGACCGTCAGCATCGCGGCAAGCTTTGCGCTCAGCGCCGCATCGCGCAGGAACACCGATATGGATTTATGGGGTTTGATCACGATAGAAAACGCCTGTTTCCCGTGGACGAACTGGCCTCGTCTTCGGCACGGCCGAATGCCAGATCGCACGTGTAAGCGGCATCACGCGGGCGTCCGAAATAATAGCCCTGGAGATGCGAACAGCCGGCAAGACGCAGCGCTTGATTCTGTGCTTCCGTTTCCACGCCCTCAGCGACAACGCCGAGACCAAGGCAGCGCGCAAGGTGTGTCACCGAATTTACGATGGCCGCAGATTCCGATTCCCGGCCGAGCCCGTCGATGAACGACTTGTCGATCTTTACACAATCCAGAGCGAAGCTGCGGATGTTGAAAAGGCTTGAATAGCCCGTGCCAAAATCATCGAGCGCGACGCGAAAACCGAGCGCGCGCAGTTGTTGAAGCGTTTCGGCGGCGCGAAGATCATCATCGAAGATCGCCGTCTCGGTAATCTCGATCTGAATGCGCTGCGGCGGTACGCCAGCCGCAACGGCAGCATCGGCAAGGGATTGCACGAGGGTCTGCCGCCGGAATTGCCTGGGCGAGAAGTTTATCGACACGTAGTGATGTGGCCAACGCGCGCATTCCCGCAGCGCCTCGGCCGTGACCCATTCGCCGAGCTCATGGATGAGGTTACTTTCCTCGGCGATCGGTATGAAAACCGCTGGGGAGATGGAGCCATGCTCGGCGCTCGTCCAACGTAACAATGCTTCAAAGCCGACGATCTCAAGATTTTCTCGTTCCACGATGGGCTGGAACACAACTTCGAGTTCCTGTTTTTCAATGGCGCCGCGCAGACCCGCCTCGATCATTTGTCGAAAGCGCACGCTCTCATCCATGCCCCCGTCGAACAGCCGGACCTGATTGCGTCCGGAACGTTTCGCCTCATAGAGGGCGAGATCCGCCAGACGCATATAGTCCATCGATCCGTCATCGAGATCGCTCTTCGACAGTACGACGCCGATAGACGCGCTAACCTGCACGGAATGGCCAAGGATCATGTAGCTCGACGAGCAAGACTCGATGATGCGCTCACAGCACGCAATGGCCGCCGCGTCGTCTGCCGCGTCGTAGAGAATTCCGAACTCGTCGCCGCCCAGACGCGCAACGACACCTTTATCCAATTGGGCCGTGATCTTGGCGCAAACCAGCCGGATCAATTCGTCTCCCGCCGCATGGCCCAGCGTGTCGTTCACGTTTTTGAAGCGATCGAGATCCAGCATTGCGACCGCGAAGCGTGCTCCGGATAGCTGGACCCGCTCAGCCAGTTCGCGAGAAAATGCCCGGCGGTTGGGTATGCCGGTCAGCAAATCATGATTTGCCATATGTACTGCGCGTGCTTCGTTCGCGGCGAGCGCAATGCCTTGCTCTTCAAGCAGGAGAATTTTTTCCGCCAGGTCGCTCTGGGTTTGGCTTAGCTTTTTATCGACTTCCCAGCGGTGTCCCAGCGCGCTGGCCGCCTGATAAACCTCGTCCGCATCGAACGGCTTGGTAATATAGAAAATCTTGTCAATCGGCCCAGCGACTCGAGCAATGTCGATCGGACGATAGTCCGAATAGCCGGTTACGATCACAATGTTGATGTCGGGATCGATCGCCCGGATCCGCTGCGCCGTTTCCTTGCCATCGATGCCAGGCGGCATTCTGATATCGATGAACGCGACCTTGAAGGGATCGCCGGTCCGCCTCGATTCCTCAATTATCGCAACCGCTTCCAGCCCTTGCATCGCATGCGTAAGCTCGAAATGCTCCTTCTCGACGGTTTCATCGGGGGCGGTGGCGTCCTCGAAAAGTTCGGAGGCAAGCGCCGCCAGGGCTGCCTGATTGGCGCATGCTTCCGGCGTGCACAGTGTCCGCCTGTAGGCGTCATGCATACCTGTCTCGTCGTCTACGATTAGGATACGCACATCGGCTCCCAAACTATGTTTGCCGAATCGAGCTATATAAAGAAGGATAATAGTTCGTTTACGCGCACCGATTGATCGCTACGAAATTCCGGACAACGGAAGCGCGATGGAGGAGGATAGTCAATGATGGCGCATGGAATCGCTCGTGGGGTGCGCTTGCGATGAATTTTGGACTGGAAGGCAAAAGGGCGTTCGTCAGCGGCAGCACAAGTGGAATCGGGGCCGCTACAGCAAAAATACTGGCACCCCATGGCGCGACGGTGGTGATTCACGGGCGCAATGAGGCAAAAAAATTGTCGCCGAGATCGTCGGTGCGGGCGGCAAGGCGGCGCTGGTAAACATAGCGATCGGGCTTGCGCGCGTCCTGAAACGGACGGGAGTGACGGCGAACATCATCAGTCCCGGTGCCATACTGACCGAAAAGTGGGAAAACTGCGTTGGCCGCATGGGCCGGCCTGACGAGATCGCCGCTGCGGTGACCTTCGTGGCGAGCGTGGCGAGCGAGATGGCGGGCTATATGACCGGGTCCAACATCCGGATCGACGGAGGCGAGGCAATATCGTTTCACTGAAATGCAGCGATAGGGTCGGGACTCAAAAAGCCTTGATAGGATTATCGACTCTACGGCCGTAGCGTTGCGCCAGAACGGCACAGGCCATCAGCTGCAGCTGGTGAAATAGCATGAGCGGCAAAATCATGGGACCGACGAGCGCCGCTGGAAACAGCGCGCTCGCGATCGGAACGCCGGATGCCAGGCTCTTTTTGGAGCCGCAGAAGACGATCGCGATTTCGTCTGCCGTGTCGAATCGCAAGCCGCGCGCCCCGAACGTCGTAACGATCAGGGCGGCGGTCAGGAGGAACGCATCCAGGACCAGTGTCCAGGCCAGATCGCCGGCTGAATAACGGCTCCACAAGCCTTCGACGACCGCCGCGCTGAACGCGACGTAGACAACCAGCACGATGACGCCGCGGTCGTAGCGGGTGAGCAGGGATTTCCAGCGATCGAGAAACAGGATCAGCATCGGGCGGCACAGGTGGCCGACGATAAACGGCAGTAACAGCTGTGATCCGATCTTGGATGCCGATCCCCAATGGATTCCCCCGGTGGTATGCGCGAAGAACAGCGTGACGAGGATCGGCGTCAACACCACCCCAAGTACGTTGGAGAGGGCGGCGCTGCATATGGCCGCAGGCACGTTCCCGCGCGCCGCGGCCGTAAAGGCGATCGATGACTGGACGGTCGAAGGCATTAGGCAAAGCAGCAGAACGCCTGCGCCGATTGCGGGATTGAGCCATTGATCCGCGACGGACCGAAGCGCCAGACCGAACAGCGGAAACATCGCGAACGTCGCGAACAGCACGGCCAGGTGAATGCGCCAGGCCTTGATACCCGCCAAAATCGCTTCGCGCGAAAGCTTTGCGCCATGGAGAAAGAAAAGGAGAGCAATCGCGACGTCCGTCGCCATGCTCGCAACCCCGGCCGTGTCGCCGCGCACTGGAAGGATGGTCGCAAGCGCAACCGCAATCATGATCATGATCAGGAACGGGTCGGGCCTGAGCCTGGCTATCGTTGCACCAATGGAAATCGCCATGGGCGTGCTTTAGCGGCTTTGGCGCGGTTGTCCCGTTGAACTTTTCGTTGCAGCATTTCTCAATTGGCAGTGAAGGGACGCGGTAGGCCGTCAATATGTCCGGGCGGCCCATGCCCACGACCTCAGCCCCTTGCGACGCAAATCGCTGCACCGATGCCGCTGCTGCTTCCGCTGACGAAAGCGCGCTTTGGGAGCCGCGTACCTGGGGCGTTTCTGCACGTTATCGCTTCTAAGTTTATGCGCCGGGTGTCGATTGCGCGCCCGGCGCATTGATTGAAAGCTGATCATGATAAGCCTGCAGATCTGCCGGCGTATTGAGGTTGAAGAGCATTTGGCCCACGGCCACGGATCGTGCTGACGTGATGGTGACCCAGTTGCGCATTGATCTGTCCGATCCGGTTTCCAAAAGCCGCGCCAACTGCGGAGCAAGCGACGATGGCCAAAGCCCAAACAGCGGCTGGCCTTGCACGACGGCTGGCGCGGGGCCCAGCACCTGCCCAAGGTTGGAAGGCACGGGCAGGACGTCGCATCCCGCGGTCAGAACCATTTGATACCCATTTGCCGCGGCATAGCGAAGCGCAGCACACAGCCCGCCCAGCGGCCCCTTGTCCCGCTTTGGCCAGTCGGAGACGTCAGTTATTCCCGGCCATGGGCGGCCGCAAACGATCAGCGACTGCACCTGTCCGCGCATCGCATGGATAACATGATCCAGCAGTGGTTTCCCCGCCAGCAGAGCATTGGCCTTGTCCGTCCCGAAGCGTGTTGATCGACCACCCGCGAGGATGGCCCCCAATATGCCTGATGCGTCTGAGCCAGGCACAATCGGTTCTCAAACGGTAACGGGGTCGCGGCGGCGATAAGCGGCCCAGAGTTTTCCCGCCCTCACTCCCGGTTCTTCAACGAACCGATAGGTTAGAATGCTGAGAGGAATCGTGGCGAACACTCCGAAGAACGTGACCATCAACATCGCGCGTCGGTCTATATCCGGAAAAGCGGCAAGTGCTGCATAAGCGAGGAGGGAGATCAGAATGACGTGGCTGAGGTATAAGGAATAAGAAATCTTTCCCAGGCCGTCGGAAAATCTGTTGCGCAACAGGCAGGCGAACAGTTTGGTACTTGGGCTATTGTCGCGGGCGTATAAAATGAAAGCCGTTACCGATACCCAAACCCACAAGGGTATTCCCCTCCCACCGAGCGGCACTGAAAACAGAACAATAGCCATCGCGGAGACGATCAGAGGATTGGCCTTGAGTGCCTGGAGCCGCTTCCAGCCCAGTCGCGTCGCGATCCCAATAAGAAAGAAACCCAGGGCACCGGGCAGGATCGAATAGGTGAGGTATGTTCCGAGCCACCCCTTCAGAAAGGCAATGTGGCCAAGCACCGCCAGCAAAACCATCAATACCGCGCCAACACGGTTTTTCATTGCCGCGACGATGAATGGCGCGAGCAGATAGAATTGCCATTCAAGCGATATGCTCCAGGCCGGCGCCAGAAACATTATGTCCGAAAAATTGAGCCACTCCCGCGGGATCGCGCCGTGTAGCATCGTCAGGTGCGCTAAGCTGTGCCACCCCAGATGAGTCTGCACCTCCTGCGCGATCAGCAGCCGTTCGTTGATAATCGGTGTCCAGAATGCCGCGGTATGCCAGGGCACGGAAACCACGTAGTCGCCACGCAGCGGGATGATCAGATATCCCGCAACACAGGCAACGAGGTACATTGGAAACAATCTCAGAAAACGCCTTCCGGCAAACACCTCATAGCGTTCGTGACGGGTAAGTAAAAGATGGGTGATCACAAAGCCGCTGAGAATGATGAACACATCGACCGGCAGGTTACCGGCAGTCAGTAAATTCAACCATCCGCCAAGTTTAGGATAACCAGCGATATTCAGGGCATGGCTGATGGCAACCCAGAATGCCATATACCCGCGTAAACCGTCATATTCCCGGAAATGCGGGATATCTTTAATGCCACCGTCGCTCACGCGGCATGAATAGCCGGCGGGTGCTAAGAAGTCTATTTCGCTTCACCGAGCCGTCGCCAATAATCCTGGCGCAGCGAGATCGCCGGTCAAGCTAGGTCACTGTACTTTAAAGGGAAGCCACAAAATCGAGGGTCTACTGGAGTCCCCCACAAACGCCCCCACAAGGGGTAGGATTCATCAAGGGGCGGCTTAGCAGCCATCCCCTCAACCCTTAGAAAACTGCGAAAAAATATGGTCGGGGAGAGAGGATTCGAACCTCCAGCCCCTGCCTCCCGAAGGCAGTGCTCTACCAGGCTGAGCTACTCCCCGATGGAGTCCGGTCTTGGCATAGGCCTCGGGGCCGACCGGTACAGCGGAGGCGGGCTATAGCGGCGCTGGTGGCGTGGTTCAAGCGCCTCTTGTGCCGCTCTGCGGGCTTCTTCGCATCGACTAACTTTGATCGACTAACTGTGAATGCCTACGGCAGCGTTTCATGCCGTCGTCTGGGCAAAGACCAGTTCGTAACCGCACTCATGCAATAAATCTCATCGGTAGGTGCGATTAGCCCCGGTTCGTCGAGCGTCCCTGCCTTGAGTACGAAATAACCGCTGGTTTGCAGCGCGGTCGATCGGATAGGCGTACCGCAGTCGGGGCAGAAATAGCGGACGACAGGGTGGCCGCTGTCCCCTCGATCGCGGAACGCCGCTAGCCGCCCGGCAATCTCGACGGCGTTCTCGGGAAACACCGCGTTTACGGAAAACGCGCTGCCGGTGTTCTTCTGGCAGTGCGTACAATGGCAAATCGATACGTTGAGCGGTTCGCCGCGAATCGTATATCGCACCTGACCACACAGGCAGCCGCCACTGAACTCAGGCACCGCGCGCGCCGAGCATGTCTTCGATGCTCACGAATTTTTCGCGGGGCGCCCCCTCGCGCGCACGGGCATTTTCCGCGGCCTCGATCTTCTGCCAGTCGCGGAACGTGACGACGTCGGTGCCACGTTTTTTCAGTAGCGCATCGAGCCCCTCGCGTCCGGCCTTGCCTGCCGGCTGCGGCTGATCGGCAGCGATTGCCTCGGCGATCATATAGCCGTCGGGCCGGTTCGTACCGATCGTGCCGGTCGGCCCGCGCCGCGCCCAGCCGACCGCATATAGACCGGGCGCTATCCGGCCGTCCTGATTGGTGAAGCGGCCAAGCTTCTCGTCGTAGGGAATGCCGGGGATCGGCGTCGTCTTGTAGCCGATCGCGGCCACGACCATGCCGCACGGAACCGCATAGGTTTCCCCCGTGCCAGTGGCACTGCCATCGGCCGCGAGGGTGGTGCGTTCGACGATCAGCCGCTCGACCCTTCCGTCTCCCTCGATCGCGACCGGTTTTGCGAAGAAGTCGAAAATGATCGATACGGGCTTGTCAGCGCCATTGCCGGCGCCGTGCGCGGCAAAGCCGCGCAAGAGCGCGACTGACTTGCGCTGCCCCGGATCAAGCGCATCGTCATCGCTGACGGGTGGGAGGTCACTTGCATCGACGACAGGGCGCGCGCGCTCCAGATGCCCAAGTTCGCCCAGTTCCTTGGGCGTCATGCCGATCTGGTGCGGCCCGCGCCGGCCCAGAATGGTGATCTGGCGGATGGCCGAATCCTTCAGCGCCCTAAAGGCGTGGCCGACGATGTCCGAGCCGGTGAATTCGTTTTGGGTCTTGGCAAGAATGCGAGCGATGTCCAGCGCGACGTTGCCGTTGCCGATCACTGTGGCGCTCGTCACATCCAGAGGAGGCGCGAGGCCCGCGAAATCGGGGTGCCCGTTATACCATCCGACGAATGCCGCCGATCCGATCACGCCGGGCAACTCATCGCCGGGAAGGCCGAGCGGCCTGTCCGCGGGGGCGCCAGTCGCCAGCACCACCGCGTCATAGAGCGTCTCGAGCTCGGCAATGCTGACGTCAGCGCCGACCGAGACATTGCCGACAAAGCGGACATTGTCGCTGAGCGAGACCGTCTCATACCGCCGCGACACCGCCTTGATCGATTGATGATCAGGTGCGACGCCAGTGCGAATCAGCCCGAATGGCACGGGAAGCCGATCGATAATGTCGATCAGTATGTCCTGGCCAAACTGCTTCTGGCATGCCTCGGCGGTATAGTAGCCGGCGGGACCTGAACCGATCACTGCGATATGCCGCATGCGTTATCCTCTCGCGTTTATGCCGTGATCGTAACCGCATGAAAGAGAGAGGCAAGCCAATAAGCACCGGTATGTCATCCCGCCCATCCCTGATGAATTAGGCAGGCTCCATTGCCAACACGATGAGCCGATTCGCGAGTCGCGCTAAGCTTTGTTATGCATCCGGGCCGAGTCGAGTCGCGTTTTTTCCTGTCAACTGTTCGGGGGTTTCAAAATTTCGGGTCTGATAGCAGGCCGGATGGCGCGCCGTATTGCGCGCTTCTTTCCGGATCGGGAAATTTATATGCGCTCTAATGGCGAGATGCGGTTTCTGCGCATTTCGTCTTCGCTTCAATTCATGGTCGTCACCGGATTGCTGCTGGTTGCGCTTGGGTGGCTCGCCATAACGGGCACTACCTTGCTGATGCGGGTCGAGATCGAGGCCCGTGCCGCGAAGGTCGCCAGCTCGGCGGGCCGCATGGAGGCATTTCAATCATCCGTGGACGGCATCGCTGAACGGCTGGAGGCACGGCAACGCCGGCTGGACATGCTGGTCGGCCGCTATTTCGGAGAATTTCCCGACAAGCAAAAAACGGCGCTTCGTGTTTCCGCCAATGCCAGGTTGGGCGATATCGAGCAGCAGCAGCTTGCGTTTGCCGGTCGCCTCAATGCGGCCGCGGCGCAACGCAGCCAGCTTGCCGAAACGACGCTCCGTCGCCTGGGGATCAACACGAACCCGATCGCCGGACGATCGCGCGCGGGCATTGGCGGTCCGTTCATCCCGCTCGCCAGTAATGAAGCCGCGCTGGTCCGCCTGGATCAGTCGCTCAACCGCCTTGACCGGCTGGAGCGGACGGTGCTTGCGCTCCCTGCGACCATTCCCGCCAGCCCGGTAATGCTCAGCAGCACCTTTGGCGTCCGATCGGATCCGTTCAACGGCGCTGCCGCCATGCATACCGGCCTCGATATGAGGGGGCGCTACGGCCAGCCGATTTACGCTGCTGCGCCCGGTCGGGTCATCAAGGTCGGTCCGTGGTCTGGATATGGCAACGTCATCGTGATCGATCACGGCCATGGCATTGAAACCCGCTATGGCCATCTGTCCGGTTTTGCCGTGCGCGAGGGCGCCGTTGTGACACCGGGTCAGCAGATCGCCCGTATGGGGTCCACGGGGCGGTCCACCGGAAATCATCTCCATTTCGAAGTGCGGATCAACGGACGCGCGGTCAATCCGCGCCCATTTTTGGAGGCTTCACGCGATGTTCTCGAAATCCAGGCCCGGGTCGGGCAGCGGCTTGCCGATGGCGAGCGCGGCTAAAGGCGCTACCTTTTCGGTGATCGGCGCGGATGTCGTCATCAACGGCGATCTTCACGCGACAGTCGATCTCCATATCGACGGTCGCATTCAGGGCGATGTCACCTGCGCGTCATTGGTGCAGGGCGAGGGCAGCCATATCGTCGGCGCGGTTAGCGCGGATCAGGCGCGGCTGGCGGGCCTGATCGAAGGGTCGTTGAACGTCAAAACGCTGACAATCGAGGCGAGCGCGCGGATCGCGGGTGACGTCAGCTACGAAAGCCTTAGCATGGCGGTTGGCGCACAGGTGGATGGCCGTCTTGCGCATATCGATGCGACGGCTGCTGTTCCTCAGCCGCTGAAGCTGGTAACCGCGAGCGAGTGAACGAATTTAGCGAAGCCCGGTGAAGCCGAATCCGATCCGCGCGGCCGGGCTCGGCAGCATTCCCCATGGCTTCTTGACGCGCGAAGGCGGCGTTTCGACCGGCCTCTATGCTGGTCTCAATGTCGGCCTGGGTTCTGATGACGACCGTGCCGCGATCATGGAAAACCGCCGCCGTGTGATCGAATCGGTGCTACCGGACGCGCGCCTCGTCACGCTGCACCAGGTTCATTCCGCTACGACGGCTGCCGCGATCGAGCCGTATCCGGATGGCGAACGCCCGCATGCTGACGCCGTGGTGACGGATCGTCCTGGCCTGCTGTTGGGAGTGCTGACCGCCGATTGCGTACCCGTACTGCTGGCGGATGCCGAGGCGGGCGTGGTCGGTGCGGCGCATGCAGGATGGAAAGGCGCGATCGATGGCGTGACGGATACGGTGATCGAACAGATGGAGGTGCTCGGCGCTGACCGCCATCGCATCGCTGCGGCCATCGGGCCGTGCATCGCGCGGGCATCCTATGAGGTGGACGAAGGTTTCTTCCGTCGTTTCGTGGAGACGGACCCTACGAACGAGCGGTTCTTTTCCGCAGGGGTTCGTCCCGAGCATCACCAGTTCGATATCGAAGCCTATGTCGCCGCCCGGCTTGCGATTGCCGGCGTCAGCCGCGTGGAACTGCTGGGTCTGGACACCTATGCCGATGAGCGCCGGTTCTACAGTTTCCGGCGGGCAACCCATCGCGGCGAACCCGGCTACGGCCGGCAGATATCGGTGATCGGGCTCGCGCCCGCGTGACTCCGTCATTCTGGCGAAAGCTGGAATCCCGGTTACTCTTCACCCCGTCGAAGACGTGAGATTTCCAGCTTTCGCAGGAATGACGTGGGGAAATAATTGGCTTGAGGCAGTGTCCCCCCTATAGCCCCCGGTCATGGAGCGGTTGACGAGCGACCGACCGATTCCGGATGATTTCCGGGATGCGGTGGTTGCATTGGGGAATTTCGACGGGTTTCACCGGGGTCATCAGGCCGTGGTCTCCCGTGCACGCGCCATTGCCCAGGCCGAGCAGCGTCGCCTGATCGTCGCCACCTTCTCGCCGCATCCGGCTCAAATATTCCGCCCTGGTGCGCCATCCTTCCGCCTTACGACACTGGATCAGCGGGAAGCCTTGTTCGCCGCCGCCGGTGCTGATGCGATGCTGGTCTTTCACTTCGACAAGGCGATGGCGGCAGTCAGCGCCAGTGATTTCGTATGTGATTGGCTGGCGGACCGGATCGGGGCCGCCGTTGTCGTCACTGGCGAGGATTTTACCTTCGGCCAGGCGCGAAGTGGCAATGTCAGCGTTCTGGGAGAGGTCGGCCGCGCTTGCGGGCTTCGCACTGAAGCAGTCGGCGCGCTTGCCGACGAAGATGGGCCGATCTCCTCGAGCCGCATCCGTGCCGCGCTTCAGGCGGGTGATTGCGAAACCGCGACCCGGCTGCTCAGCCGCCCGTTCGCGATCGAGGGAATCGTCGGCCATGGCGACAAGCTGGGCCGGACAATCGGCTATCCTACCGCCAATATCGCGCTCGATGATTATCTCCGCCCCGCTTATGGCATCTATGCGGTGCGCGGCGTGCTGGACGACGGTACGGTTCTCGGCGGCGCGGCGAATCTTGGCGTCCGGCCCACTTTCGAGCCGCCCAAGGAATTGCTCGAACCCTATTTTTTCGACTTTTCCGGCGATCTCTATGGTCAGCGGATTGCGGTGCAACTGATCCACTATATCCGCTCCGAAGCGAAGTTCGCTGATCTCGACACGCTGGTCGCGCAAATGGAACGCGATTGCGCCGAGGCGAAGCGTATCCTTGCCGCGACGCCAGCGAACCCCTAGAGCCACACGCTAAACACCGTTCGTGTCGAGCGAAGTCGAGACACGGTTCGAGCAAAGTGGGACACGTCCCTCGACGACGCTCGGGACAGACGGAGATGATGGACTGAATAAGCACCCGATGGCCGACCGACCCGACACTCCACAACAAGACTATCGCGACACCGTCTTCCTGCCGAAGACCGACTTCCCGATGAAAGCCGGGCTTGCGGCGAAGGAGCCCGCCATTCTCGCGAAGTGGGCGGCGGACGACCTGTACGGCAAGCTGCGCGCCGCGCGCGCGGGCCGCGAACCCTTCATTCTCCACGATGGCCCGCCCTACGCCAACGGCGACATCCATATGGGCCATGCGATGAACAAGGTGCTGAAGGACATCATCGTCCGCTCGCAATCACTGCTCGGCAAGGATGCGCCTTATGTGCCGGGCTGGGATTGCCATGGCCTGCCGATCGAATGGAAGGTCGAGGAGGCGTATCGCGCCAAGAAGCTCAACAAGGATGAGGTCGATCCCGTCCTGTTCCGCGCCGAATGCCGCGCCTACGCCGCCAAATGGGTCGAGGTGCAGCGCGAGCAGTTCAAGCGTCTCGGCATCATGGGCGATTGGGATGATCCCTATCTCACGATGAAGTTCGATGCCGAAGCCGCGATCGTGGGCGAGCTGCACAAGTTCGCGATGTCGGGCCAGCTCTATCGCGGCGCAAAGCCGGTGATGTGGTCCCCGGTCGAGAAGACCGCCTTGGCCGAGGCCGAGGTCGAGTATGAGGATATCGTCTCAACGCAGGTCGATGTGGCGTTCGAGATTGTCGAAAGCCCGATCAAGGAGCTGGTCGGCGCCCATGCGGTGATTTGGACGACGACGCCCTGGACGATCCCGGTCAATCAGGCTTTGGCCTATGGGCCGGACGTTGAGTATGTTCTGTTCGAAATTGATGGTCGTCGATTTCTTGCAGCTGGTCTACTTTTCGTATCGCTGATGCGACGGTTACGGCCGGATCAAGCTCCGATCGACTGGGTCGCGAACGACACCGACATCCTAACTGGCGTAATCAATTTGCCGAGTTTGTTGTTGCGTTTAAAGGGCTCCCAACTCGCCGGCACCATCGCCCGCCACCCGATGCACAAGCTCGGCGGTTTCTTCGCCAAGCCGCGCCCCTTCCTGCCCGGCGATTTCGTCACCACCGAGACCGGCACCGGCCTAGTCCATATGGCGCCCGATCATGGCGAGGACGATTTCTTTCTGTGCAAGGCGCACGGCATCGATCCCGTGTTCGCGGTCGAGGGCGATGGCAAGTATCGCGAGGACTGGGTGTGGCTCGGCGGGCAGGGCTCGGTCATCAACCCCAAGTTCAACGCCCCCGATGGCCCGATCTGCACCGATCTGCGCGAGGGGGGCGGGCTTCTGGCGGCGAGCGCGGATTACAAGCACAGCTACCCACATTCGTGGCGCTCCAAGGCGAAGGTAATCTTCCGCTGTACGCCGCAATGGTTCATCCCGATGGATCGCCCGCGCGCGGAAGACATTCCGCTGTGCGCGACCGAGGCTGAAATACGGGCCGGGAAACCCTCACCCAACCCTCTCCCTGAGGGAGAGGGCTACAGAAGTAACACCCAAACCCTCCGTCAGACGGCCCTCGCCGCGATCGACGAAACCCGCTGGGTGCCTGAAAAGGCGCGTAATCGCATCTCCGCGATGGTGGAGGGCCGCCCGGACTGGGTGATCTCGCGCCAGCGTGCCTGGGGCGTGCCTATCGCCCTCTATGTAAACCGCAGGACGGGCGAATATCTCCGCGACCCGGCGGTCAACGCCCGAATCGTCGCGGCGTTCGAGGCCGGCGGCGCGGATGCGTGGTTCACCGCGGATCACCAGGAATTGCTTGGCGCGGACTACAGTCTCGCCGACTATGAACCGCAGAATGACATTCTCGACGTGTGGTTCGATAGCGGATCGACTCACGCCTTCGTTGTCGAGAAGCGGTTTCCCGGCGTACGGGCCAGCCTCTATCTTGAAGGATCGGACCAGCATCGCGGCTGGTTCCAGTCCTCGCTCCTCGAAAGCTGCGGCACGCGCGGTCGCGCGCCCTATGATGCCGTGCTTACCCACGGTTTCGCGCTCGACGGGCAAGGGCGGAAAATGTCCAAGTCGCTCGGCAATGTGGTCGATCCGCTGAAGATTATCCAGGAATCCGGCGCCGATATCCTGCGCCTGTGGGTGGCGAGCACCGATTATTTCGACGATGTCCGCATCGGCAAGGAAGTGCTGGCGACCACGTCGGACGCGTATCGCAAGCTGCGTAACACCTTCCGCTATATGCTCGGCGCGCTCGATGGCTTCACCGAAGAGGAGCGTGTTGCCGATGTCGCCGCGATGCCGGAGCTGGAACGCTACGTCCTGCATCTGCTGGCAAAGCTGGACGCTGAACTGCGCGACGCCGCCAACGCGTTCGAGTTCAACCGCTACAGCCGCGCGCTGAGCGAGTTCGCCAACAACGATTTGTCGGCCTTCTTTTTCGATATCCGCAAGGACAGCCTCTATTGCGACGCGCCGGATAGCCCCAAGCGTCGCGCCTATCGGACCGTTCTCGACATCCTGTTTCATGCGCTCGTGCGCTATGCCGCGCCGATCCTGTGTTTCACGGCTGAGGAGGTGTGGATGACGCGGTTTCCTGATGCGGGAAGCGTGCATTTGCTGGAGTGGCCGGTGGTTGAGGCGGGCCCGCTTGCATTCAAATGGGCCGACGTTCGGACAGCACGGCGGCTTGTTACAGAAAAAATCGAACCCTTTCGTCGCGACAAACTTATCAAATCGAGTCTGGAGGCCGATGTTTTAATCTCAGTTCGAATGCAGGAAGCAGAAGCTGTCTTGCGCTCGATTGACTTGGCAGAGATATGCATCACGGCATCTGCGATTGTTGGACACACCGACAACCCCGATGATGAAGTAACCGTGACGCGAACGACTTACTATAAATGTGGCCGCTGCTGGCGCCATTTGCCAGAGGTGAAGGAAGATGGCGATCTTTGCGATCGGTGCGAAGGGGTCATCAATGGCTGATATTGGTTTCCTGATGTCATCGGCGCCTTGTGCATGAAGCACAATAATCACCGTCTTGCCGGCTATCTCACAGCCGTCATCATCCTCATCGCCGACCAGATCAGCAAATGGTTCGTCACCCATTCGCTGGCGCTGCGCGAGCGTGGTAATATCACCCTTGCCCCGGTGTTCGATCTCAAATGGGTTGAGAATTACGGCGTCTCCATGGGCTTTCTGATCGCGGACAGCAATGCGGAGCGATGGTTGCTCGTGGTGCTGACCGGCGTTATCGCGCTGGGAGTGTTGGTATGGATCTGGCGGGAAAAGCTGCGCGGCGATGCGATTGCGCTCGGTTTCGTGCTTGGCGGCGCGCTCGGCAACATCCTCGATCGGATACGTCTGGGCCATGTCGTGGATTTCCTCGACCTGCACTTCGGAAACTGGCATCCCTTTTTGGTCTTCAATGTCGCAGATGCCGCGATTACGATTGGCGTATTGCTTCTGGTGCTCCGTGCGTTGATGACGCGGGAGAAGAAAAGTCCTGCGGAGAATATGAATGCGTGAACGAGCGATAATAATAGTGGCAATGATGGGTGCGCTCGCGCTCTCCGGTTGCGGCGGCAAGCGGCAGGGTGTGATGGGCCATGCAGCGCCGGACGAATTCGCGGTCTCGCGCCGCGCGCCTTTGGTGATCCCGCCCGATTTCGCGCTCAATCCGCCCAAGCCCGGCGCGCCGCGCCCGCAGGAAGCCGATTCGAGCACGCAAGCGCTCCAGGCGATGTTCGGTGGTAACGCCCCGCGCAGCGAAAGCGAGCAGGCCCTGCTCGGCCAGACCGGCACGACGCCGGATGCAAGCATCCGCTCCACGGCGGGCGATCCGAATACGACGGTCGTCAACAAGGGCCAGAAGACCAAGGACATCGTCGCCGCGCCGGAGAGCAGCAACCCGAACGCCTCGGCCTCCGTTCCGCAATAGGTGTTCGTGCTGCGCCCTATGCCATGCGCTGATATAATCCGCTCATCCTGAGGAGGGACTGAGCATGTCGAAGGCCGGTCTCGAAGGATCCTTCGATACACCACTTCGACTATGCTCGGTGGTCACTCAGGGTGAGCGGATTTGTTTATGGCGTGCCGGATGAGGAATTTGGCATGCCTCACTTGATCCGCCGCCGCCTCATGACCGCGCTGCCGACACTGGCAGCGATCCTGATCCTGTCCTTTCTTCTCATGCGGGTGGCGCCAGGTGGTCCGTTCGATGGCGAGCGGCCGCTCGATCCGGAAACCCGTGCCGCGCTGGTCACTGCCTATGGGCTCGACAAGCCTTTGCCCGCGCAGCTCGCCCTCTACGTCGGCCGGATTGCCCATGGCGATTTCGGACCGTCGCTGGTCTACCGTGATTTCACCGTCACTGATCTGGTACGGCAGGGCCTTCCGGTGTCGCTCACACTTGGAGCGCTCGCCATGGTGCTGGCGCTTGTCATCGGCATTGGCGTCGGTCTGGCCGCCGCGATCAGGCCGGACGGGCATCGCGATCGCGCCTGGATGCTGATCATGACGTTGCTGAGCGCGATGCCAACGTTCGTTACCGGACCGTTGCTGGCCTTGATTTTTGCGTTGTCGCTGCAATGGCTGCCGGTTTCGGGGCTTGAAGGACCGTCGTCGCTTATCTTGCCGGTCGTGGCCCTTGCACTGCCAGTCGCCGGTGCTATCGCGAAACTTACCCGCGCGGGCCTCGCCGAAGCGCTGGCACAGGATCACGTCCGCACGGCGCGGGCGAGGGGGCTTTCGCCCTTGCGGGTGCTGATTGTGCACGCCTTGAAGCCTGCGCTCGTACCGGTCGCGAGCTATGCCGGTCCGGCCGCTGCCGGGCTGCTGACCGGCGCGGTGGTGATCGAGACGATCTTTGCGCTGCCCGGTCTTGGCCGCTATTTCGTACAAGGCGCGCTCAACCGGGACTATCCGCTCGTGCTGGCGGTCGTCACCATCTATGCAGCGCTGATCATCCTGTTCAACCTGTTCGCCGACCTGATCTATGGCTGGCTCGATCCAAGGGCGCGGGGGTGAAACTCGCCCTCGCGGTCATCGTCGCGATCATTCTTGCCGCGCTCGCGGGGCCGGCCCTTCTGCACTGGCCGTATGATGCGATCGACTGGGATTCGGTGCGCGCGCCGCCGCTGTCGCCCGGGCATTTCTTCGGCACTGACAGTGTCGGCCGCGATTTGCTCGCCCGCACGCTGGTCGGCACGCGCATCACCCTGGCCGTCGCGATTGCGGCGGCGAGTGTTTCGCTGCTGATTGGAGTGGCCTGGGGGGCGATCGCCGGCTGGGCCGGCGGGCGCACGGATGAAGCGATGATGCGGATCGTCGACGCGCTCTACGCCCTGCCATTCATGTTCGTGGTCATCTTGCTGATGGTCGTGTTCGGACGGTCGATCCTGCTGGTATTTCTAGGTATCGGGGCGGTGGAGTGGCTGACGATGGCGCGTGTCGTGCGCGGTCAGGTGATCGCACTCAAGCAGCGTCCCTTCATCCTGGCCGCGGAAGCCGCCGGCGCCCGGCCGGCAGGGATAATCGCGGGGCACCTGCTACCCAATGTCGCCGGGATCGCCATCGCCTATCTGCTGCTGACTGTGCCGCAGGTCGTGATGGTTGAAAGCTTTCTGTCTTTCCTTGGCCTCGGCGTGCAGGAACCGCTTACCTCGCTCGGCATCCTCGTCAAGGATGGTGCGGATGACATGGATATCACTCCCCATGTCCTGCTGCTACCGGGCGGCATCCTCGTCGCGATTCTGGTCTCGCTCACCGTGGTCGGCGAGCGCCTGCGAAGCCGTTTTACCGCATGACCGTCTATGCTGTCCGCGATCTCTGCGTCCAGATTGGCGGGCGGCAGGTGGTTGCGGGCGTCGATTTTGCGCTGGATGAAGGCGAATGCGTTGTGCTGGTCGGTGCTTCGGGGTCGGGCAAGAGCCTGAGCTGTCTTGCGCCCTTCGGCCTCAGCGCCGGCAGCGCGACTGGTTCGGCGATTCTGACCGGCACGGAATTGATCGGGCTTGGCGAGGATGGGCTGCGGAGGAAGCGGGGCAGTGATGCGGGGTTCGTGTTCCAGCAGCCGATGACCGCACTGACGCCGCACCTCAAAATTGGCCAGCAGCTCGCCGAAGCGTGGCAACAGGCCGGTGCATCCGCACCATCGCGCGATGATCTGACCGCCGCGTTCGAACGCGTGGGCCTGCCTCGCCCCTATGAACTGCTTGACCAGTTTCCCCATCGTCTGTCCGGCGGCCAGCGTCAGCGTGTCATGATCGCTGCCGCCGTCGCGCATCGGCCAAAGCTGTTGATCGCGGACGAGCCGACTACCGCGCTCGATGCGCCGCTGCGCGCGGACATCCTTGCCCTGCTCTCCCGGCTGCGCGACGAAGATGGTCTGGCGATGCTACTGGTCAGCCATGATCTTGCCAGCGTCGCGACCCACGCTGACCGCATCGTCGTGATGAACGACGGAAAAATGGTGGAGACACTCGATCTCGGACACAGTCGTCTTTTGCCCGAGCCCACGCAAGCCTATACGCGAGAACTGATCGCCGCATCGCCGCGCCTGTCCGACCTGCCTCCTGCGCTTCCGGTTGTCGGTGAGCCGTTGCTCAACGCCCGTGACATCAGCGTCACCTTCCCGCGCCCCGGCTGGCGGCGTGGAACGTTCACAGCGGTCGATCATGCAAGTCTTGATCTTTCCGAAGGCGAGGGGCTGGCGCTGGTCGGCGGCTCGGGCTCAGGCAAATCCACCCTCGCCCGGGCGATTGCCCGGCTTGGCCCGATGCAAGCGGGTTCGGTTCACTGGCGCGGGATGGCGCTCCCACCGCGTGGCAAGATCCGGCCACTGGATCGGCGCCATATCCAGCCTGTTTTCCAGGATCCAGTTGCCAGTCTCGATCCGCAATGGCGGGTGACGGACATCATTGCCGAGCCGCTGCGCCACCTCCAACCCGGTACGCGGGCGGCCGAACGGGAGATGCGGGTTGCAGCGTTGCTGGAGGAGGTCGGCCTCGATCCCAGCTACGCCAGCCGGAAGCCGGCACAACTGTCGGGCGGGCAGGCACAGCGGGTCGCCATCGCCCGCGCCCTCATTGCGGATCCGCAAATGCTGCTGCTGGACGAAGCGACCTCTGCGCTCGACGTGCTGGTTGCGGGTCACGTGCTTGATCTTCTCGCCGATCTCCAGCACCGTCGCCGCCTCGCAATCCTGCTCATCACCCACGACCTCGCCGTCGCGCGCCGCTTATGTCACCGGATCGCGGTGATGTCTGAAGGCCGTATCGTCGAAGAGGGCACAGCTTCCGGCATCATCGCCACGCCGCAACACCCCGCAACGCAGCGCCTGGTCGCGGCAAGCGTTTGAGTCTGCGGCGCACGACCGCAGCACATGCGACCCGCCATTTTTCTAACCGCTCGCCCTCGAAATGTGCAAACAGGCATGGCCCTCGACATGGCTGCACCCTAGAGAGGTCCCATGTCCGCTGCTGATCCTTTCGCCCTGTTTGCCAGCTGGTTTGCCGAAGCCCGCGCCAGCGAGCCCAATGACAGCAACGCGATGGCCCTGGCGACGGCAGACGCGGCGGGGCGGCCTTCGGCACGGATGGTCCTGCTCAAGGGCCATGATGCGCGGGGCTTCGTCTTCTACACCAACCTCGAAAGCCGCAAGGCGACTGATCTCGTGGCCAATCCCCACGCGGCCCTGCTGTTCCATTGGAAAAGCCTCCGCCGCCAGGTCCGGATCGAGGGGCCTATTTCGCGGATCACGGATGGGGAAGGCGATGCCTATTTCACGACGCGCTGCCGCGATTCCCAGCTTGGCGCTTGGGCGTCCGACCAATCCCGCCCGCTCGACAGTCGGGCGACGTTCGAAGCGCGATACGAGGATATGCGCACGCGCTTTGCCAATGGCGCCGTTCCGCGTCCACCGCATTGGTCGGGCTTTCGTGTCGTGCCGGACCGGATCGAGTTCTGGACCGATCGCGAGCACCGGCTGCACGAGCGCCGCTTGTTCGTGCGAGAGGGTAACGGCTGGAGCGAGGGGCTGCTCTATCCATGATCGCGCTTGAACAGCGCGGGCGGCTGACGCGTAAGGCGGCCCTGGCGAGCGTGACGTGCGCGATCTTCCTGATCGCGCTCAAGAGCTATGCCGCGCTGCAGACAGGGTCGGTCGCGATGCTCGGATCGCTGGCGGATAGCGGGCTCGATCTGATCGCCTCACTCGTCACGCTATACGGCGTTCACCTGGCTGCAACGCCCGCTGACTATGACCATCGCTTCGGTCATGGCAAGGCCGAGGCGATCGCGGCGCTGTTTCAGGTGATCCTGATCAGCATCTCAGCTCTGGCAATCGGCGAACGCGCAATCGAGCGACTGATTGTCGGCGCTAAAACGAACAATGCCGAATATGGTATTGGCGTTTCGATCGTCGCGCTCGCGGTTACGCTCCTGCTATTGGCCTATCAGCGCAAGGTGATCCGCCGGACCGGATCGGTTGCGATCGGTGCGGACAATGTTCACTATCAGAGCGACCTGCTGCTCAACGGCTCCGTGATTGCGGCACTCACGCTTGATCAGTTTGCCCGGCTGACCGGAGCGGACGCGGTGTTCGGCATCGGCATTGCGCTCTGGCTGCTGTGGGGAGCCTATCGTGCGTCGTCGCAAGCGGTCGATCAGCTGATGGATCGGGAGTGGCCAGAAGAACGCCGTCAGCATTTTCTGCGCGTGGCATCCCAGCACCCGCAGTTGAAAGGCATCCACGACCTGCGCACCCGAACGAGTGGGGCGCATGATTTCGTCCAGTTCCATGTGTGGGTCTCGCCCGATATGACCGTCAGCGAGGCGCATCGCGTGATGGACGAAATCGAAGCGAAGCTGGAAAAGGAATTTCCGGGAGTAGAGGTGTTGATCCATCCCGATCCCGAGGGCCATGTCGATCCGGAGATCACCAAATGAAACTGCGCATTTCCCAGGTGGATGCATTTGCCGATCGCCCCTTCACCGGCAATCCGGCGGCGGTGATGCCGCTCGATTCCTGGCTGGATGATGATGTGCTGCAGGCAATCGCGGCCGAGAACAATCTTGCCGAAACCGCATTCTATGTGCCGACGAGCGGCGATGCGGATTTCGACCTGCGCTGGTTCACGCCGAGCGTGGAGGTTGCGCTTTGCGGTCATGCCACGCTCGCATCCGGGCATATCATACTAAACGCGGATACAGCACGTGATGCGGTTCGCTTCCGGACGCGTCAGCGCGGCGTGCTTGAAGTGCGGCGGACGCCCTCGGGTTATGAGCTTGATCTACCCGCACTGCCGCCCTCGCCGAGCGAGGATCGGCGCAGCGCGGACGCGTTGGGTGTCGATCCGGTTGCCACGCTTTTCCGTGAAGGCGGCTACTACGTCATCGTGCTTGGCAGTGAGGCCGAGGTCCGGGCGCTCAAGCCCGATTTCCGCAAGCTGGGGGCAGCGGTGCCTGGCGATCCGAGCCATATCTTCACCGCGCCCGGCGACACGGTCGATTTCGTCAGCCGGATGTTCGCGCCCAATGCCGGGATCGACGAGGATCCGGTCACGGGCAGTGCACACGCCGTACTCACGCCGTACTGGGCGAAACGCCTCGGCCGCGATACGCTGACGGCTTTTCAGGCGAGCAAGCGCGGCGGACACGTTGCGTGCCGACTGGCTGGAGATCGCGTCGTTCTCGGGGGCGCCTGTGTCACGGTGCTCGAAGGCGAATTCAGGCTGTAATCAGCTCCGCTGCCACGGTCTCCGCGATCCAGCCGCCGCCGAGCACCCGGTCCCCTGCGTACAGCACGGCGGCCTGGCCGGGCGAGACGCCATATTCGGGGTCATCGAACAGAACGTGCTGGCCGTCGAAGCGTGCTGGCACGGGTTTGGCGAGCGAGCGCACCTTGGCGGTGAGTGGCCCGGAATGGTCGCCGCCAATCCAGTTGATATCCTGTAGCAGTGCGGATCGCACGGCCAGAGCGGATCGCGGGCCCACCACAAGCCGCTTCGTCTCGGGCTCAAGCCGGACCACGTAAAGTGGCTCGGGACTGCCGCCGATCTCGATCCCGCGCCGCTGGCCGACCGTGAAATTGATCAGACCGCGATGCGTTCCAAGCGCGCGGCCTTGCTGATCCACGATCTCCCCTGCTTCAGCCGCGTCCGGACGAAGCTCGGCGACGATCTTGGCGTAATCACCGTCCGGCACGAAACAGATGTCTTGGCTGTCGGGCTTCGCGGCAACCCCAAGCGCGACCTCGGCAGCGATCTCACGTACTCGGCTCTTGGGCATGTCGCCCAGCGGGAAACGCAGGAAATCGAGCTGCGCGGTTGTGGTTGCGAACAGGAAATAGCTCTGGTCGCGCGCTGGATCAGCGGCGCGATGCAATTCCGGGCCATCTCGGCCCATCATCCGGCGAACATAATGTCCCGTAGCCAGGCAGTCCGCATCCAGATCGCGCGCGATACCGAAGAGATCGGTAAACTTCACGCTCTGGTTGCAGCGTACGCAAGGAATCGGTGTGCGGCCCGCGGCGTACTCGTCCGCAAAATCTGCGATGACTGATTCGCGAAAGCGGCTCTCGTAGTCGAATACATAATGCGCGATGCCAAGCCTGTCCGCCACGGCGCGGGCGTCGCGGATATCCTGACCGGCACAACAGCTTCCCGTCCGTCCCGTCGCGGCGCCATGATCATAGAGCTGAAGGGTAATGCCAATCGTTTCCGCGCCGCTTACCGCAGCAAGCGCTGCCACGACCGAGCTATCGACGCCGCCTGACATCGCCACCACGATTCGCTTGCCGGCAAGCGAACCACCCTTCTCACGGCCCGCGATCTGGAAGTCTGGATTCATCAAGCTCGTCCCGTCCTAACGTCTCGTCTTTGAAACCGCACCCTTTACCGGACCTTCAGCTATCGCTGCTAAGAATCGTGGCCATGCAGATCAGTCACATCAAATTCAAGCAGGCAGGTGCCATTCCGGCACCCATGGACCATGCCACGCTCGTGACGAGTCTGCTGGCTGCGCAATCTGCCAGTGCCACGGCCATTGCCAATACGCACTATCAGGTTTCGCGCAGCATCGACAGCGATACCGAGCAGGCGATTGTTACGCTTTTGCAAGGAAACCTGGGCTGGCGGGCAGCGGCAGCAGTGCTGAACGGAAGCTTCCATCCAGGCATCGCACCACTGATCGTCGCTAACACATTGTAAATGAAACTATCCGTCATCTTTACCTTGGCGTTTTAGGCTTCTTTCAATGGATTGGCGCTATCAGCTTTCTCGGGGGACGCACCAGGTCGCAAGGGCCGAGTTGAAAGTTAAGTGATGATCGAGAACCAGAAGATACGTCCTGCACAGGTTATCGGCCCGCTAGGTGAGCCGCTGACGCTGGACTCGCTTCCGCCGCCGAGCACGACCCGGTGGGTGGTTCGCCGTAAGGCAGAGGTGGTCGCGGCAGTAAACGGGGGATTGCTTTCCGTAGACGAAGCCTGCGATCGCTATGGCTTGACGGTTGAGGAATTCGCGACCTGGCAGCGCGCAATCGACCGCTCGGGAATGCCCGGCCTGCGCGTCACGCGCATCCAGCATTACAAGACGCTTTACGAGCGCCAGCAAAAATACTGAGCCAAAAAGCGTCAGCGCAGAGTTCAGTGCCCCCTGGCGACATATCGCCGGGGGGCTTTTCTATTCCAGCTCAAAGCTGACCGATACGTTGACCGCCAGCCTTTGTTCACCAGCCTCAATCGAGGTGTCTGCGCGCTCCTTCGCGGGTGCCATGGCCATCATCATGGGGCGAGCGGGCGGCGAATAATCCTGCGCCTCGCTGATCGAGATAATCCGTTTCACGCGCAAACCGGCGGCTTTTGCATAAAGCTCGGCGCGAGCGCGTGCCGTCTTGATGGCATCAGCGCGCGCTTCATCCAACGCTGCTTCCGGCTGATCGAGTGAGAAGCTCGGCCCATTCAACTGATTCGCGCCTTCCGCTACCAGCGTATCGAGAATCGCGCCCGCACGTTTGATGTCGCGGAAACGGATGCTGACCTGGTTAGAGGCCTGATAGCCGGTAAGGATGGGCGGTTTTCCGTCCATGTAGCGATATTGGGCGTTCAGGCTGATCGACGAGGTCTGGACATCGCGATCCGCGATGCCAGCGCGTTTCAGGGCCGCGATCGTCGTAGCCATTCGGCCGGCATTCTGGCGCAGAGCTTCGCCCGCTGTTGGCGCCTCGGTCACCACACCCGCGCTGATGGTGGCCACATCGGGCGGGCGCGCGACCGCGCCTTCCGCGACGATATCAAGCCGCGTTCCCATAAGCATGGGAGGGTCCGGCATCGGTTGGGCATCCGCGCCACCGGCAAGAATCATGGCGCCTGCAATGGATGCCAGCCCTAAAGGTCGTGCCTTCATATCTCCTCCTTCGACGTCACTACGACGCTCGTCGAATATCGCTTGCATTGCTATTGACGCTAGCTGAACCGCATCGAAATCGACCCTGCTTGAGGCAGGTGCTATATTCGTATAATACAGTGCCGTTCAACCCTGTTGGGCGTTTTGCTTTTTGGGAAATTAGCGATGAATATCGAGCCGGGGTTCAGCAGGGAATCGATAGATCTGCCTGAGCAGTCCGACGAAGAAATACGGCGACGGCGCAAGCGCTGGATGATCATCGGCGGCGTGATCGCTGCCGTGTTGCTCGTTCTTTTCTTGGCTTTTCGCGGCGATAAGCCCGCTGCGCCACAGGAAACAGCGCCGCGGGTGACCGTCATCTTGCCGAGCAAACAATCGGTCGATCGCGTAATATCGGTGACGGGAACGCTGGCGGCCCGCCGTGAAATGCCCGTGGGTGTTGCTGGTGACGGCGGCATGGTCAATCGCGTTCTGGTGGAAGCGGGCGACTGGGTTGATGCAGGCCAGGCATTGGCAACGATCGATACTTCGGTGCAATCGCAGCAGGCGAATCAGCTTCGTTCGCAGATTGCCGCGGCGCGCGCACAAGCTGAATTGGCTGATTCGCAGCTCAAGCGGGCGCAGGCGCTGGTGAGTCGCGGGTTCGTATCACAGGCTGACGTGGAGCAGAAAAAGGCGACGCGGGACGCTGCCCGTGCGCAGGTCGGCGTTGCACAGGCGCAGCTCGGCGAAATCCAGGCGCGCATAGCCCAGATGGCCATTCGTGCCCCTGCTGCCGGATTGGTGCTCACGCGAGATGTCGAGCCCGGCCAGGTGGTCGGTTCGGGCAGTGGGGCGCTGTTTCGCATGGCAAAGGGCGGCGAAATGGAATTGCGCGCCAATCTTTCCGAGAGCGATGTCAGCGTATTGGCGGTCAACAATTCTGCGGACGTCACACCGGTAGGGTCGTCGCGCCGCTTTGCGGGCAAGATCTGGCAGTTGTCACCGATCGTCGATCTCAAATCTCGTCAGGGCGGCGCGCGGATTGCGCTGGCCTATGATCCTGCCTTGCGGCCAGGCGGTTTCGCATCAGCCGACATCAAGACGGGCACCACTATGGCGCCGTTGCTTCCGGAATCCGCCGTGCTGAGCGATCCCAAGGGGAGTTTCGTCTATGTGGTCGTGCCCGATAACAAAGTGGTACGTCGCGACGTAAAGGTGGGCGTGGTCACAAATACCGGCTTGCCGATTATCTCCGGTCTTCAGGGAACGGAGAAGGTGGTCGAATCGGCGGGCGCGTTTCTCAGCCCCGGCGATAAGGTGATCCCGGTCCTGGATTCGAAACGGCAATGAGTTTTCGCGGCATATCGGCATGGGCCATCCGAAATCCGGTTGCCCCGCTGGTGCTGTTCGCTGCTTTGCTGCTCGCGGGCATCGTCAGCTTCATCCGGATGGATATCAACCAGGACCCGGACATCGAATTTCCCGCGGCGCAGGTCATCGTATCCCAGCCTGGCGCAGCGCCGACCGAACTTGAGACGCAAGTCACCCAGCGTGTCGAGGCTGCGGTGCGCGGCATCAACGGCGTCGACGAGATCAGCTCCACGATTTCCGAAGGCGAATCTTCCACATTCATCCAGTTTGCGATCGGCACGCCAGTCGATCGTGCCGTGAACGACGTGCGGGATGCGGTGTCGCAGATCCGAAGCGAATTGCCTGAGGGCATCTTGGAACCCCAGGTTTCCCGGGTCGATATCGCCAGCGGCACAATAGCCTTTTTCTCGGTCGAGGCCGTCGATATGACGGTCGAGGAACTGAGCTGGTTCGTGGACAATACGGTCGCCAAGCGTCTGCTCGGGATTCCGGGCATGGCCAGGGTCAAGCGGGGCGGTGGCGTCGATCGCGAAATCCGCGTGATTCTCGATCCGGCCAGGCTGCAGGCGCAGGGCGTTACCGCTGCTCAGGTGAATGCGCAGCTACGGCAGACGAATATCAACGCAACCGGTGGCCGTGCTGAAATCGCGGGCGCCGAACAGTCGGTGCGCGTACTCGGCAATGCGCAGAACGCGTTCGAACTGAGCCAGAAACTCATTACCCTGCCTGACGGCCGCACCGTCAAGCTTGCTGACATTGCGGACGTTCGCGATCTCTATGCCGAACAGCGTACGCTCTCGAAGATGAATGGCCGGCAGGTGCTGAGTATCGGCATCGAAAAATCCAAGGGCGCATCCGACGTCACCGTATTCCACGCCGCAGAGAAGGCGCTGGCGGATCTCCAAAAGGAATATCCCAAGGTAAAATTCAAGCAGCTGTTCACCAGCGTTGATTACACGGAAAACCAGTATAACTCGGCGATGAGCGCAATGGTGGAAGGCGCAGTGCTGGCAGTCCTGGTTGTGCTCCTGTTCTTACGGGACTGGCGCGCAACTGCCATTTCGGCACTGGCAATACCATTGTCCGCGATCCCGGCGTTCTGGTTCATGGACCTGATGAACTTCTCGCTCAACCAACTGAGCCTGCTGGCGCTTAGTCTGGTGGCGGGCGTTCTGGTGGATGACGCGATCGTGGAGATCGAAAACATCGTGCGGCACATGCGCATGGGCAAGACCGCCTGGCAGGCGTCGATCGATGCGGCCGACGAGATTGGTCTTGCCGTGCTCGCCACTACGATGGCGATCGTTGCGGTGTTCCTGCCGGTTGGCATGATGCCGGGAATCAGCGGACAGTTCTTCAAGAGCTTCGGACTGACCGTAGTGGCTGCCGTTCTCGTCAGTCTTGCAGTTGCACGGCTCATAACGCCGCTTATCGCCGCCTATTTCCTCAAGCCACATGGGCAAGAAGCGCACGGCGAGAGCCGATGGATGGACCTGTATCTGAAGGCACTGAGCTGGACGCTCGAGCATCGCTGGAAGGCTGTTGCAGGGGGTGGTCTGTCCCTTGTCCTGACGGTGCTCGCTTTCTGGACGCTTCCCTTTTCCTTTCAGCCGAATATCAATCTCGATTACGCTCAGGTGCGGGTCGAAATGGTGCCTGGGTCAACCTTGGCGCAGACAACGGCGGTGGTCGATAAGGCGACCGCGCTGCTGGACACTGCGCCGGAAATTGAGTCTGCCTTTGCAGACATCAATGTCGGTAACTCCGATATCTACATCACGCTGCATAAGGATCGAAAGGTCACCAGCAACGAATTTGAACGCAGTTTCGTCCCCAAGCTGCAGGCCATTCCGGATGCCCGGATAAATTTCGTTTCCCAAACGAGCATGAGCGGCCGTGCCGTCATGATCATGCTTGTGGGGGACGAGCCCACGCAGCTTGATGCGGTTTCGCGTCATCTCGTCGAACAGATGCGCGGGATTCCATTGCTGAGCAGTCCTCGTATCGATGGAGATCTGCCACGTCCTGAAATAATCGTTACGCCACGCTTTGATCTAGCCGCTGATCTGGGCGTCACGACAGCGGAACTCAGCCAATCGATCCGCATCGCCACGATCGGTGATATCGACCAGAACGTCGCCAAGTTCTCCCTGTCCGATCGGCAGATTCCCATTCGGGTGGCCTTGAACGAGAGCTCGCGCCTCAATCTTGCGACCATCCAGAATATGCCCGTGCCCACCGTGAACGGGGGTTCGGTCCCGCTCAAGCTGGTGGCGGATATCAAGTTTGGTGCCGGGCCGTCGCAGCTGCGGAGATATAACCAGAGCCGCCGTGTGGTGATCGGTTCCGATCTTGCGCCGGGTGTCATCAACAGCGACGCGATGAAGGCAATCGATGCGCTGCCGATATGGAAGTCCATGCCGAACAGCGTGAAGCGCGTGCCCTACGGCGAAGCCAAATGGCAGGGCGAGATGATTACCAGCTTTGCAATTGCTGTTGTTTCGGGAATTCTGCTCGTTTTTGCTATCCTTGTACTTCTGTACAAGCGGGTCTTGCCGCCGTTCGTGAACATGGGTTCGCTGCTGCTCGCGCCGCTGGGCAGCGCGATTGCCCTTCATCTGACCGGCAACGCTGTATCCATGCCGGTACTGATCGGCCTGCTGATGCTGCTCGGCATCGTAGCTAAGAATTCGATTCTGCTGGTGGATTTTGCGATCGAGGAAATGAATCGCGGCGTCGAGAAATTCGATGCGATCATGGAAGCCGGCCACAAGCGTGCGCAACCGATCGTGATGACAACAGTCGCCATGGTGGCTGGGATGATTCCGATTTCCCTTTCGCTTACCGGCGATGGAAGCTGGCGCGCGCCGATGGGCATCACCGTGATCGGAGGGCTCATTCTATCCACGATCCTTACGCTGTTGATCGTCCCAGCCTCGTTCAGTCTCGCGATGGGATTTGAACGGAAAATGGGCAGGCTGTTCGGGCGATATCTTACGAGCGGGGGTGAGCATGCCGTATCGCCCGTTTCTTCTCAGCCTGCGGAATAATTGAACCAAAGCGATGGAAGGGCCATTCTGCCTTCCATGAATTTGCTCGCAGTCACCGGTCTCGACCGCTTTAACCCTGCGCAGGGCGGCGTTCGGGGCATGCGCGTGGTCGCCACTGGCCTTTTGCTCGTCATGGCGGTCACCTATTTGACCGCGCGTGCGCTGGAGCAGCAGCACCCCGCCTTCGGTTTCGTGCGCGCCTTCGCGGAAGCGGCAATGGTGGGCGGTCTGGCCGATTGGTTCGCCGTGACAGCCCTGTTTCGCCATCCCCTGGGGCTGCCGATCCCGCATACGGCTATCATTCCCCGCAACAAGGATCGTATCGGCGGTACGCTTGCACAGTTTCTGCGCGATAATTTTCTGACACCTTCGGTTGTCGCGCGCCGCATGCATCGCCTCGACATCGCTGCAGCAGCGGGGCGCTGGCTTGCGACTCCACAGGAAAACACGCTGTTACGGGCAGGCGCGGGCCGCTTCCTGGGGAATGTTGTCGAGGCGCTTGCCGACGAGCGACTTGGCGGGATGATCAAGGGCGCTATCGTGGGACGCCTGCGCGCGCTTGATATATCCCCTCTACTTGGTCAGGCACTGGCGGCCGCGATCAATGAAAATCGGCATATCCCTCTGCTTGATGGCGTTATCCGGTGGGCGGGACTCACGCTTGCCGCCAACGAAGCGCTTATTCGGGAAATGGTCCACCATCGCGCTGGGTCGATCCTGCGTTGGACGGGACTAGATGAGAAGCTCGCGAATGCGATCCTTGAAGGTCTCGCCAAGATGCTCAGTGAAATGGCCGAAGACCCCGATCATCCTCTACGGGCCAAGGCGGAGGAAGGGCTGCACAGCCTTGCACATGACCTTGTTCACGATGAAGCGACGCAGGCAAAAGTCGCACGATTCCGCGATATGATCATCGCCAATCCCGCTATCGTGGCATGGATCGATCGGATGTGGCAAAGCGTGCGGGAAAATATCCTAACGGCCGCGCGCAACCCCGATATCATGGGCTCAGGGCGCCTCGGCGAGGCGCTCCGCCAAATTGGGGAGACCATCCTCGGCGATGCCCAGCTGCGCAAAACTATCAACCGATTTGCACGGCGCTCGGCGGTCGGGGCGGCCGCATCCTATGGGGACGGCATCGTCAAGCTGGTATCGGAAACGATCCGCGGCTGGGATGCCGATACCGTCACCAACCGGCTGGAGAGCGCAGTCGGCCGTGATCTCCAATATATCCGGATCAATGGTACATTGGTGGGCGGGCTGGTCGGGCTTGGCCTGCACCTTTTCAGCAAATTTCTTTAGCCGTCGCTGGCACGTTCAATATCCGCGCCGACGGCGGACAGCTTTACTTCCAGCCGCTCATAACCGCGATCGAGATGATAGACCCGATTTACCTGGGTTTCGCCTTTGGCGGCCAATCCTGCGATGACGAGGCTCATCGAGGCGCGCAAATCCGTTGCCATGACCGGTGCGCCGACCAGTTGGGGAACGCCGCGGACGACGGCTGTGCGCCCCCGGACCTGAATGTCTGCGCCCATGCGGGTCAGCTCGGGAACATGCATGTAACGATTTTCAAAGATCGTTTCGGTCAATACGCTTGCACCATTGGCGAGGGTCAGCATCGCCATGAACTGCGCCTGCATATCCGTAGGAAAAGCGGGGAATGGGGCTGTTGCAAGCGTCAGCGCTTCAAGCGGCGCGTCAGCGCAAACCCGGATGCCAGTTTTCTCGGCCGATACCGTGACGCCACTGTCGCGCAACGCGCTCAGGATCGCCGACATGTCGCCTTCGTTCGCGCCGGAGAGCAGTAGATCGCCGCCCGTTATCGCCGCGGCACAGGCGTAGCTTCCTGCTTCAATTCGATCGGCCATGACAGAATAGGTCGCGCCATGCAGGCGTTCCTTGCCCTGAATCACGATCCGTTCTGTGCCAATGCCGCTGATTTCGGCACCCATGGCGATGAGGCAGCGGCAAAGATCGGTTATTTCGGGTTCGCGCGCCGCATTTTCGATAATGGTCTCACCACGGGCGAGAACGGCGGCCATCAGCGCATTTTCGGTCGCTCCGACCGAAACCAGTGGGAAAACGATAGGTGCACCGACCAAGCCGCCATCCGGCGCAGTGGCCTTCACATAGCCCGCAGCGATCTCGATTTCCGCGCCGAGTGTCTCCAATGCTTTCAGGTGGAGATCGATCGGGCGGTTGCCGATTGCGCATCCGCCAGGCAGCGACACCTTGGCCTCGCCCGCCCGGGCGACGAGAGGACCTAGCACCAGGATGGATGCGCGCATCTTGCGGACAATATCGTATGGAGCAACGGTGGAAGACAGGTTTTCCGCGCGCAACGTCATCGCACGGCTGCTGTCGGCAGTACGGACGCCAGCGACCATTGTCGATACGCCCAGCTCATTAAGCAGGTGGCCGAAGCTGTCGACATCGGCGAGGCGCGGCAGATTTTGCAGTGTCAGCGCCTCATCCGTCAGCAATGCGCAGGGCAGCAAGGTAAGGGCAGCGTTCTTTGCGCCCGAAATTGTGACAGTGCCGGCCAGTCTCTGCCCGCCGCGAATGACGATTTTATCCATGACTGGCTTCTATCGTTTTGTCATTTAGGTGCAAGCATCCGCCAGTTGGTAAAGTTTCTGGTACGCAACGATTATTCCAAATATCTTGATCGTTGTTAGCGCCAAGAAAGGGAAATTTATCCTAAGTGGTTGTGGGCGTGTGGGATAAATGATCGGGGGGTGCGTGACGGAGAGCTGCTTTACTGAGCGTCTCGAGCATTTTTTCAACCTTACAAGCCGGGAAAAAGCCGCATTTTCCCGCCTAGAGGGTCAGGAACGCGTTTTCCGTAGAGGTGCCCTGATCCGGCGCGAACATGATCGCGTGCAGGATTTGTATATTATCCATTCCGGCTGGATGTTGAGTTTCGTGTTGCTGGATGACGGCAGCCGACAAATTCTTCGGCTCTATTTGCCGGGCGATATTGTCGGATTGTCGGGCGCGGCGTTTGCTGAGGCAACCGAATCGCTGGTTGCTGTGACCGACGTTCGGCTGGGTGTGGCGGACAAAGCCGCGCTGAAGAACCTCTTCGCCGAGCATCCCCGTCTTGGCGCCCTGCTGTTCATACTTTCCCAGGTCGAACAGGTGTCCCTTAGCGATCGTCTGGCATCACTCGGCCGTACGTCGGCCAAGGCACGCGTCGCCGCTTTTCTGCTCGATACGATGGTCCGCTTGCGTATCATCCAGCCCAGTATCGCGAAGAGCTTCAACTTCCCCCTGACGCAGGAGGAGATAGGCGATGCCACCGGGCTGACTGCGGTTCATGTTAATCGAATGATTCGCGCGCTGGTGGAAGAAGGATTGCTTGCCCGCAACGCCAGCCAGCTTACGATCCTGGACGAAGTGCGGCTTACCGAGCTGGCGAGTTACGTTAACCGCTATGCGAAGCTTGATATCGGATGGTTGCCGCCGCCCAGCTAGGGGTCACGCTTTTTCCAGGGTGCATTGCAGGGGGTGTTGGTTCTGGCGCGCGAAGTCCGTGACCTGATTGACCTTGGTTTCGGCTACCTCGTAACTGAAAACGCCGCACACTCCGACACCCCGTTGGTGGACATGCAGCATCACGCGAGTCGCGTCTTCGATGTTCATGCGGAAAAAGCGCTGCAGGCACAGAACGACAAACTCCATGGGAGTATAGTCATCATTGAGCATCAGAACCTTGTAGAGTGCTGGCTTCTTTGAGCGCGTGCGCGTCCGCGTCGCGACGCCCAGGCCAGTACCTGCGTCCTCGGTATCCTTGCCCGCCATCCTGATCGTATTGAAATCGTCGATTTGGTGCATTGCCGTTTCGCGTGGCCTCCACTTGCGAGAATATGGCATGGACCCGCCTCAGGGCAAGGCCAGAGACGTGCCAAATACCATGAGCGGACGCAAAAAGGGGCGGCCACTTGCTTGAAGTGACCGCCCCTAGCGTAATGTTGTTTAAAAATTCGAAATCAGAAAGCGCTTGCCTTCAGCTTTTCTGCTGCAATCGAATAACGGCTCGATAGCGGCTGAAAGAAGTCCCCCGCAAGCTTGGTCATGGCTTCGCTCATCTTGGAAACCTCAGCAACCGCCGAGTCGAAAGACGTCTTGGCATATTCGCTGTTGAGCTGGATCAGCTCAGCAGGTGACTTAATGGCGCTATAACGCTTCATGGCCGCTGTGGCCGATTCGAAGCTGCGCTTGCTGTAGTCAGCAGCTTCCTGTGCCAACGATTCTGCGCCCTTGGCAGCGATCTTGGCCGACTCGGCGACGGCTTCGAGATTGCCCTTGGTCAGATCGGTGAATTCTTCGCCAAGCTTAGCGGTCTTTTCGAACGCTGCCTTCGCGCGGCCGTTAAAGTCGGTGAAGGCGGATTTGATCTTTTCAGCTGATGCTGCGGTGGTTGTGGCCATTTCAGAAAGTCCTTTTTTGCTGATTAACGTAGGTTTGCGTACAATCGAGGAAGTAACAGACGTTTTTGCAGAAGAAGATTTAGGGGGCGCTGCAACGGCCCGTTTAGCCAGCGCCTTACGAGGCGCTTTGACGAGCGGAGCGGCCGATACTTCAGGTTTTGCAACTACTTTAGGTTTCGCAACGCGTACGGTTTTTACAGATTTCGTGATGGGCGATGTTTCCGGCTGAGGTTTAGTTGCCTTTGCCGGAACCTTCGCCTCGATTGCTGGCGCCTCGGGCAATTCGGTGACGGCGGCTTCCGGTTGTATTTCAACCTTCGGAGTCACAACCTCCTGCTCGATAGACGGCTTATCAGGCACAGCGTTCATAGCCGCTGGCACCTTAGCGCGAGCCGAGCTCGATCCGCTTTGACGTGCGGGTGCCGCCGCCTGTTTTCTAGGCGCTACTGTAGAAATATTCTTGGTTTGGTTAACTGGCTTCCGTGCCATTGCATCTTCCCATGTTGCGATGCACAATATGCGATATTCAAAAAATTTGCAAGCCTTTTATTGTGCAGTGCAACATAACCGAAAATATAGCGCTAGCGCGTGCGAACATAGCGGCCAGGCGCATCTTCGATAGCTTTCAGTTTTCCTTTACCCGGCTGCCTTGCGCCCGTTGCAGCGACAACTCCGATACCGTACGACTCGAGCCATGCCCGCCAATCTGGCCACCAGCTTCCCTTTGTTTCTGTGGCCCCCGCGATGAACTCGTCCAGTGATGCTGCATCCTTGGAGTTGGTCCAATATTGATATTTGCCCGCGGCCGGGGGATTTACAACACCTGCGATATGGCCAGATCCGGCAAGGACGAAGCGTACCGGACCGCGCAGATGTTCGGTTAGTTTCCACACGCTTGCGGCAGGCGCAATATGATCTTCGCGTCCAGCCTGGATATAGGCGGGCGTGTTGATTTTGCGCAGATCAATCGGTGTACCGGCGATATTGAGCGAACCCGGCTGGACCAGCTTATTGTCACGATACAGGTCACGCAGATAACTCGCATGCCACTTGGCGGGGAGGTTTGTCGTGTCTGCATTCCAGTAAAGAAGATCGAAGGGGGGGTAGTCCTCTCCCATCATGTAATTCTGGATGACGTAGTTCCAGATCAGGTCCCGGCCCCGCAGCAAATTGAACGTGGCCGCCATGTAGCGCCCGTCCATATAGCCGGTTTCGGCAGACAAAGTTTCGATGACCTTCAACTGATGATCATCCACAAGCAAGGTAAGGTCGCCTGCGCGCGAGAAATCGACCTGCGATGTAAAGAAGGTCGCGGTGTTTACCTTGTCTGCCTGACCATTGGCGGCCATCCACGCCAAGGCCATGTTGAGTGCAGTTCCTGCTACGCAATAGCCGATGGTGTTGATGGAGGGTACGCCGAGCAGATCGCGCACGGTATCGATGGCATGGACAAGGCCACCGATCACATAGTCATCCATTGTGCTGTTAGCGATGGTGCTGTCCGCAGATTTCCAGGACACGACAAAAACCGTAAGGCCCTGTTCCACGGCCCAGCGAATGAAACTGTTCTTGGGATTCAGATCGAGGATGTAGAAGCGATTGATCCACGGCGGGAAGATAAGGAGCGGGATGGCATCGACCTTCTCGGTCACTGGCGTGTATTGAATCAACTGGTAAAGCGGCGTTTCAAGTACGACCTTACCAGGCGTCGCAGCAATATTCTTTCCAAGCTCGAAAGCGGATTCATCGGTATGCGTGAGCTGCCCCTTGCGCATGTCGCCGAGCATACGTTTGAGCCCGGTCAGCAGGTTTTCACCCTTGGTCTCGATCGTGCGCTGGATGACCACGGGATTGGTTATTGCGAAGTTGGAAGGGGATAGCGCATCGACGAATGACTTTGTCGCAAAGCGTATCTGCTCGCGTTGGCGATGTTCGATGCCGTTGAGGGTATCGACATTCCGTAACAGATGATCCGACATCAGAAGGTAGCTTTGGCGAATCAGGTCGAAGACAGGATTGTTTCGCCATTGTGGAGCAGAAAAACGGCGGTCCTTATCGGCCTCAGCCGTCGCGGCAGCATTTTCGGTGGAGTTGGCCGGCGACAGGAAACGCTGCCATAACTTCATACTGTCCGACCAGAAATCCGCATGCGCTTGCACCAGCTTATCGGCCTCGGACAGCCAGCCAGGAGCCGCCGCCGGGAGCACGGGTTTGCTCTCCTGCTTGAGCACCGTTTCGGTGGCGTGCTCGATCAGCATTTGCTGCGCCCGGCCCATGACATTGGTCCAGTGCTGCAGCTCTTCAAGCGAGACAGTAGGAGCCTGAAAGCTTCTGTCCACTTCGGCAACCCTATCCATTGTCGTATTCTTCCACTTTTTTGCGCAGCTACTCTGCCTTTATCGACAGATTAAGCATATAGACAACTCACTGGCACTATGGGCGATCCCCGCTCCGCCGTCAGCAGAGGAAAAAATGTCCGAAGAATTCTACCGCATCAAGCGTCTGCCACCTTATGTCATCGCTGAAGTAAATGCGATGCGGGCAGCGGCGCGCGCGGCGGGCGAGGACATTATCGATCTCGGTATGGGCAACCCTGATCTGCCGCCCCCCCAGCATGTGATCGACAAGCTGTGCGAAGTGGCGCGAAAGCCCGATGCCCACGGTTATTCGGCTTCGAAAGGCATTCCCGGATTAAGGCGGGCACAGGCGGGCTACTACCAGCGGCGCTTTGGCGTCGACCTTGATCCCGAGACCGAGGTCGTCGTCACCATGGGATCGAAGGAAGGGTTGTCGAGTCTCGCCACCGCGATCACCGCGCCTGGCGACGTCGTGTTGGCACCCAATCCCAGCTATCCGATCCACACCTTCGGTTTCATCATCGCCGGTGCAACGATCCGGTCTGTGCCCACAACGCCAGACGAACATTATTGGCGGTCGCTCGATCGTGCGATGGCGTTCACGGTGCCGAAGCCGTCGATCCTGGTGGTGGGTTATCCATCGAACCCTACCGCCGAGGTTGTCGACCTGGCGTTTTATGAACGGTTGGTCGCCTGGGCGAAGGAACATGGTGTCTGGGTGCTGTCCGACCTCGCTTATTCCGAACTTTACTATGACGGCCAGCCAACGCCCTCAATCCTACAGATCCCTGGGGCGAAGGACGTAGCAATCGAATTCACCAGCATGTCCAAGACTTTCAGCATGGCGGGCTGGCGGATGGGCTTTGCCGTGGGAAATCAAAAGCTGATTGCCGCGCTGACACGGGTGAAGAGCTACCTCGATTACGGTGCGTTCACGCCGATCCAGGCCGCGGCCGTTGCGGCGATCAATGGACCGCAGGAGATCGTCGAACAGAATCGCCAACTCTACAAAAAGCGGCGTGACGTGCTTGTCGAAAGCTTTGGCCGCGCTGGCTGGGATGTTCCGCCTTCGCGCGCGAGCATGTTCTGCTGGGCACCATTGCCGCCCGCGCTCGCGCACCTCGGCAGCCTTGAATTCTCCAAACAATTGCTGACCGAAGCGGGCGTCGCCGTCGCCCCCGGCGTTGGTTACGGGGAAGATGGCGAAGGCTTTGTACGTATTGCGATGGTCGAAAATGAGCATCGCATTCGGCAGGCGGCGCGTAACATCAAACGTTACCTGCAAAGCATGGGCGTAAATACGCCGGGTCAGGCCAAAGCGGTCTGATTCGATCGTTCAGGATATTATCCCGGTGTAAGCCGGGATAACATGAGTACCCTGTGATGCTCCCTATTCTTCCGGATGTTCTGGCGCCGAATCTTCGCCTCGTCATTTGCGGGACGGCGCCTGGTACCCGGTCGGCAGTGGAGGGCGCGTATTACGCCCACCCGCAAAATGAATTCTGGCGCGTGATGTATCTGGGCGGCGTAACCCCGCGTCGTTTGTCACCGCATGAATATCCCGTCATGCCTTCATTCGGTGTTGGCCTTACAGATATATGCAAACATGCTTTCGGTGCAGACAGCAATCTCGCTCGCGTTGATTTCGACGCGGATGGTCTTGCCGCGCGGATTTCGGCCGTTCAGCCCAGGATTTTGGCCTTCAACGGCAAGATGGCGGCGAAGCAATTCTTTGGCCGTGGTCACGTAGCTTATGGGTTTCAACCCGAAACAATCGGTTCGACGCGCATCTTCGTCGCGCCATCGACCTCGAAGCTGGCGCGAAGATATTGGGATAATGCGAGCTGGATGGAATTGCTGGCCGCTGCCGGTTTCGTGCCGCCGTTATCCGTTGCGGACACGGAACCATAGGGCTGCGCCGGGAGTCTCGCCATCGATGCTTGCCGATCCCGCTATATTGTTACACGGTCGACAATGATGCAGCAGGCGGCCGACTTTACGATCGACGATGCGGAAGGAGAAGCGCCGGTGCTGCGCTTTACCGGTGCCTTGACGCTCGCCCAGACCGTCGGGCTGCAGGATCGGCTCACATCTCTTGCAGTCCGGCCAGCTAAGATCGATCTTTCGGGCATCGACCGGATCGACACCATTGGTGCCTGGCTTGTTCACCGCATCGCCCGCGATACGGATGCGGAAATCGTTTCCGCTGACGCAGGTGCGCAACATCTGATCGAACAGGTTTCCGCAGCGGATCATCCTCTCAAGATCCGGCCCGATCGCACGACACCGTTCCTGCGCGTGCTTGGGGAAATGGGTGATGCCACCATCCAGGCCGGACACACATTAAAGGGCCTGCTCGGATTCTTCGGCGCCGTGATGATTTCCAGCTGGGCTTTGGTTCGCCATCCAAGCCGGTTTCGCGTCAATGCCGTCGTCCGTCAGTTCGAGACCGTGGGCGTTACGGCGCTGGCCATCATCGGCTTGATGAGTTTCCTGATTGGCATCGTCATCGGGCAGCAAGGTGCCGTTCAGCTGCGCCAGTTCGGTGCCGAGGTGTTTACCATCAATCTCATTGGGCGGATTACCTTGCGTGAGCTCGGTGTGTTGATGACCGCGATCATGGTGGCTGGTCGCTCAGGCTCCGCCTTTGCCGCGCAGCTTGGCTCGATGAAGCTGGCGGAAGAGATTGATGCGATGCGCACCATCGGCGTTTCGCCTATGGAGGCGCTGGTGATGCCACGCGTCATCGCGGCTGTCGTGATGATGCCATTGCTCGGTTTTTACGCCTCCATCATCGGAATGATTGGCGGTGGCATTTTTTGCTGGATCAGCCTCGACATTCCACCAGTCACGTTCGTTCAGCGCATTCGGGAAGTGGTGCCCGTCACCGATATGTGGGTCGGGCTGGTCAAGGCGCCGGTATTCGGCCTCATCATTGCAATGGCGGGTTGCTTCCAGGGGATGCAGGTCGAAGGCAATGCTGAAGAGGTGGGCCTTCGTACAACCGCATCGGTGGTTCAGGCGATATTTCTGGTGATCGTGCTCGACGCAGTGTTCGCAGTGTTCTTTACGTCGATCGGCTGGAACTGATGGCCGAAAACGATGAAATCGTGATCTGCGTCAAGGGTCTTGCCAATCGTTTCGGCGACCAGGTCATTCACGAAGGGCTGGACCTAGATGTCCGACGTGGCGAGATATTAGGGGTCGTCGGTGGATCTGGCACGGGCAAGTCCGTGCTCATGCGTTCCATCGTCGGTCTTCAGGCCACCGCCGAGGGCATGGTGGAAGTCTTCGGTGAATCGATGAACGACCGCTCGGAGGATGAGGCACAGGACGTCCGCAAGCGATGGGGTGTGATGTTTCAGGGTGGTGCCTTGTTCTCCACGCTGACCGTGGCAGAGAATGTCCAGGTGCCGCTGCGTGAATATTACCCGGACCTCCAGCCGGCCTTGCTGAATGAGATTGCTGCCTACAAGGTCGCGATGTCCGGCCTCCCGTCCGAGGCGGGCCCGAAATATCCATCCGAGCTGTCGGGCGGAATGAAAAAGCGCGCCGGCCTGGCCCGCGCGCTCGCGCTCGATCCTGAACTGTTGTTCCTCGATGAACCTACGGCGGGGCTCGATCCGATCGGCGCTGCCAACTTCGATCTGCTCATCAAGGGGCTGAAGGAAACGCTCGATCTCACCGTTTTTCTCATTACCCATGATCTCGATACGCTTTATGCAATCTGCGATCGTGTTGCGGTGCTTGCGGACCGCAAGGTGATTGCAGTCGGAACGATCCCGGAATTACTTTCGTTGGACCACCCGTGGATCGAAGAGTATTTCAAGGGTCCGCGCGGCCGGGTCGCGGCAGATGCAGCAGATCGCAATGCTGCAGGGGATGAGGCCCGACACAAGGCGGACACAAGGGTATGACTCGCTGATGGAAAATCGTTCGAACCATATCCTTGTCGGTGGCGTTGTCCTGACATTGCTCGTTGTCACTCTTGCCTTCATCGTCTGGCTTGCAGGCTTTTCCAATGCGACTGATCGGCAATTCGATATTTTCTTCAAGCAGTCAGTCGATGGTTTGGCCAAGGGATCGGCGGTGACCTTCGCAGGTGTGCCCGTCGGTAAGGTCGACGAGATAGTGCTTATTCCGACCAATCCGGATTTCGTGCGCGTACGTATCACGGTCAAAGACGAGGTGCCTATCCTGCAAGGCACGACGGCAACGATCGCTGGCGTGGGGTTCACCGGCGTCTCGCAGATCAATCTGGACGGCGCGATGAAGGGCGCCCCCGCGATTGATGAGCCCGGCCCCGATGGCAAGCCCGTGATACCCACAAAGCCTGGCGCTTTGGGCGAGTTGCTCAGTACCGCACCAAAATTGCTCGAGCGACTAACCACGCTCACCGAGCGGCTCACTGAGTTGATGTCCGACAAGAACCAAGAATCGCTGAGCCACATCCTGGCAAACGTGGATCGGCTGACCGGCGCGCTGGCTGATCGGGGACCGGAAATCGCCGCAACGCTGGCCGAGACGCGCATAGCCGTCAAACAGGCTGGTGAAGCTGCGCAAAAGATCGGCGTTTTGGCGGATACGACCAATGGGCTGATTTCGGAAGACATTCGCCCGGCGATGAAAAATCTGAAGGGCGCTATCGACTCCGCGCAGCATAGCATGGCTACGCTTGATGCCGTTCTCACCGAGGCCAGACCGGGCGTGAAAGCGCTTTCCTCTCAAACCCTTCCTGAAATCGGCCAGCTGGTGGACGATCTCACAGAAATGAGCCGCGCCCTTACGGCCGTTGCAGACAAGATCAACCGGGGTGGAGCCGGCGCTGTGCTGGGCGGTGGCAAGGTTCCCGAATATAAGCCGAGGCGATGACATGAAGCGTGGACTTATCCTTATTGCTGCTTCCGGTCTGGCCCTTGGCGGCTGCGTCAGCTTTGGCGGGAAAGTGCCTGAGTCTCTCTTGACGCTTTCGGCTGATATGGAGCGGCCGGTTGGCAGCGATGGCACCGCAGCCAAAGGCGCTACCCTGGTGGTCCTGCCCCCGGCTACACCCCAGATGCTGGTAACGGATAGAGTGGTAGTCCGAACAAGCGACACAGCCATCGCTTATCTTGCAGATGCGCGCTGGAGCGATGTGCCCGCGCGCCTGTTCAGCGATTTGTTGTCGGAAGTCATCGCGGCACGCACGGGTCGGTCGGTTCTAGATCGTCGCCAATTTGGTCTGGCCCCGGGAGCACGGCTCACTGGCCGCCTGAATGCGTTTGAATTGAATACCAGCAAGCATAGTGTCGTAATCAGCTATGATGCCGCACTGACCCAAGGTGATGGTCAGCCAATGCGCACACGGCGTTTCGAAGCGGAAAGTCCAACTGCCAGCGAGAAGCCCGAAGCCGTCGCGCGCGCCTTGAACGAAGCGGCGAACAGGCTGGCCGTCGAGGTGGCGGACTGGGTAGGAAAATAGAGCCGCGTCAGCCGCGTCTTTTTTTTACGACATCTGCTATCGGATCACCGCGACGCTAGCGCGTGTGGCGAGCCGCGCTACCGCCGCCCCATGAATTGCGGGAGTGGTAGCCAGAATGCCGAACGCATCGCCCTTGGTCGAGTTATAGCGGAGCGGACGGCCCAATGCGTCGGTGACCGTTGCGCCCGCTTCCTGCGCAATCAATGCTGCCGCTGCTATATCCCATTCCTTGCCCCAGCGCATGGCGGCAAGCAGATCTGCTTCGCCTGCCGCCACCATTGCAATTCGCAGCGCAATGGAATTTGGTTTGAATACCGGCACAAGATCCTTGTCGGCGCGCGGCACCGCATCCGCTGGCACGCGCGCGCCGGACAATTCCGTGCGGCCGCTGACCTGTACCGGCTTTCCATTACGTGTTGCGCCACCGCCAGAAAGCGCACGCCAATGTTCGCCGCGGGCGGGCGCATCGAGCACGCCAATCAAAGGCCTGCCCCCTTCCACGAGTGCGATTGATACCGCCCAGCCAGGCCGGCCGCGGAGAAAATCGCGTGTGCCGTCAATTGGATCAACGACCCAAACGCGCACGCGTGTCAGCCGTTCGGGATCGTCAGCGGTCTCTTCGGACAGCCAGCCCGCCTCCGGGTCCAGTTCCATCAATCGCTGCTTGAGGAGCGCGTCAGCCGCCAGATCGACATCGCACACCGGATGGCCCGGCACCTTTTCCCATTGCAGCACTTCGCCCTGATAACGTTCGTGCACCATGGCGCCGACTTCCGTGGCGATCGCGCTTACCGCATCGAGAAGGCCATCACGCCCCCGCAATCATCATCCCTTCTATACGTAATGTCGGAACATCCATGGCGCGGCGAAAAACGAGATCATTGGCGGGGGTGATCTGGGGAAACATATCTTTCAGATTCCCGGCGATCGTGATTTCGCTGATCGGCTCTGCAATCTTGCCGTCGCGGATCGCAAAGCCGGAGGCACCACGGCTGTAGTCGCCCGTGACGGGGTTTACGCCCTGTCCGATCAGTTCGGTAACATAGACGCCCAATTTGATATCCTGCATCAATTCTGCCGGAGAGGCTGCGCCGGCTTCCATAAACACGTTAGTCGCACTCGCGCCCGGCGGACCGCTTACACCACGCGTCGCGTGCCCGGTCGGTTCAAGACCAAGCTGGCGTGCGGATGCCGATTCCATCAGCCATCCCGTGAGAACGCCATCGGCGATAATGTCGCGTGGGGCCGTGGGAAGGCCTTCGCCGTCGAACGGCTTCGAGCGTAGTCCACGGGGTCGATGGGGATCATCGCGGATCGTAATGCCCTTTGCAAAAACAGGCTTCTCAAGACTCTCAAGCAAAAAACTCGTTCGTCGCGCGATGGCGCTGCCCGTAATGGCGCCTATTAGGTGCCCTAATATGCTGGAACCCACGCGCGGATCGAGCACCACCGGCAACGGTCCAGACGCGAGCTTGCCAGGATTGAGCCTTGCCACCGTACGCTCACCGGCACGACGGCCAATCAATCCCGGCTCTTCCAGGTCGCCCCAGTAGCGGGTGGAATGGTAGGCATAGTCGCGCTGCATATCACCTCCGACTCCACCGATTACGCTGGCCGAGCAGCTATAACCGCTGGTCGAATAGCCACGCGCAAAACCATGCGAAGTACCAAGCGCGATCACCGTACGGCTGGCGGACGTTCCAGAACCTTCACTGTTGGTGATTCCTTCCACAGCGCGGGCCGCATCCTCCGTCGCAAGCGCGCGTTCGCGCAGCATGGATGGAGTGGGATCGATGCCGTCATCGCCATCGATCGCTGGAACCTCGCCGTACAGCAGCCGATCTTCCGGTGCGAGTCCCGACCACGGGTCTTCAGGTGCTTCGCGTGCCATGGCGACCGCGCGGTCGACAAGAGCTTCGAGTGCATTGGCCGAGAGGTCGGACGAGGAGACGCTGGCGGAACGTGTTCCTACGAACACGCGCAAACCGATTTCCTCTCCTTCGGATCGCTCGACATCCTCCAGCGCTCCCAGCCGGATGGAAACCTGAGTGGAGGCGTTGCAGAGATAAAGCGCGTCGCCCGCGTCCGCGCCCGCCTTGCGGGCTGCGGTTACGAGATCGGCAACTTGTGACTGGGCTTGATCGACGCTGAGCATCGAATTGACTTAGGAGCGCTAAACCCGAAGGTCAAAGCCTGTCATGCACTTGCCCCGACGACGAGACAGGCAAGGAACATCAAGAAGCCGGCAAAGCGATTGGAACGAAAGCGCGCAAGCGCATTGGCGCCGTCATTTGTGCGAAGGGTGGTGACCTGATAGCTGAGATGTATCGCGATCGGGATCAGCGCGATAAGCGGCAACATCTGCGGGCGGACCATCCAGATCGCTGCTCCCCACAAAATGAGCGCGATCGCGTAACACAGGGCGATGCCGAATCGCGCCTTTCCTCCTAGCGCCCGCGCCGAACTTTTGACGCCGGCAAGCGCATCATCCTCAATATCCTGCAGCGCATAGATGGTGTCATATCCGATCACCCAAAAAATGGCACCGGCATAAAGTATCAAGCCCGCGTGCCAGGAGCCATCCGCAGCTTCAGCCCAGCCGACAAGCCCCGCCCATGAAAAGACGATCCCCAGCCAGGCTTGCGGCCACCATGTAATTCTTTTCATGAAAGGATAGGCGGCAACCGGTGCGAGGCTTGCCAGCGCTACGATCTGCGCCATCGGTTTCAACTGGAGCAGCACGACCAGGCCAATCAGGCACAGCAGCAGCAACCATGCCCAGGCGACCCGCAGAGAAATTCTTCTGCTTGCGACCGGACGGGCCGCCGTGCGCGCAATCCTCTGGTCGATGTCGCGGTCGACTATATCATTATAGACACAGCCGGCGCCCCGCATCGCTATCGATCCAAGCGCAAGCCATAACAGCAGGTCCCAGCGCGCCGCCGCTTCGCCCGCCAGCGCGACCGCCCATGCGCCCGGCCAGAATAATAGCCATGAACCGATCGGCCGGTCGAGCCGGGCAAGCTGAATCAAATCACGCGGAAAGCCGGGCAGGCGCGCCAGCAAGCCGCGCTGCTCACTGTCTGGAACGATGTTTTCTGCCATCAACATCCCGATCCTTCGCCCTGACCATTCCTTATTGCGTTCTCTTCCAGAACGCATCACGAAGTTGCGACGGACATGGCTGGCATGCGGCCGGACAGGAGAGGCGTATGGCACTTACCTCGATGGCGAGCTCGTCAACCGATGTTGTGCTGGATGCGCAGCAGGACGCCGGCAATCTGCAGGCGTTCGTCTTTGCGCTCTTCTTCATCTTTGGCGGCATCACCAGCCTCAACGATGTGCTGATACCCAAGCTCAAGGGGCTCTTCACGCTAAGCTATGCCGAGGCCATGCTAATCCAGTCGGCATTCTTCGTCGCATATTTTATCATCTCCATTCCAGCGGCCGCTATCGTGCGCAGGGTCGGCTATATGCGCGCCGCGGTTGTCGGGTTGCTGACGATGCTGACCGGATGCCTGCTGTTCATCCCGGCATCGACAAGTGCCACCTTCGGCATGTTTCTATTTGCCTTATTCGTTCTGGCATCGGGAATTACGATCGTGCAGGTGGTGGCCAATCCGCTCATATCGCTGCTGGGTAAACCAGCAACGGCGCATAGCCGTCTCACCTTTGCGCAGGCCTTCAACTCGCTGGGAACGACCGTCTTTCCCTATGTTGGATCGCTCCTCATCCTGGGCTCGCTTGCCAGCATCGATCCTGCCACGCTGTCAGGCGCTACTCTTCGCGCTTTTCAATCCGAAGAAACACGCGCGATCGTTCATACCTATATCGGGCTGGCGATCGCACTTGCGCTGGTGGCGGCGGCGGTATGGTTCGCGCGTAACAGATTGGCAGAGGCACAGGCTGAAACGGGCCGCATCTTTGGGGCTTTCGATCTGCTGCGCCTTCCGCGTTTCCGTTTCGGCACCCTGTGCATCTTTCTTTATGTTGGCGCGGAGGTAGCAATCGGTTCGCTGATCGTCAGTTACCTGATGCAATCGGGGGTACTAGGATACACCGAGCAGGAGGCCGGCAAGCATGTCGCCTTTTATTGGGGCGGCGCGATGGTGGGGCGGTTTGCGGGTGCCGCCTTGCTTCGCATCTTTGCGCCGGGCAAAGTTCTTATGAGTGCGGCCGCTATTGCGATCGCTCTGCTGTTAATTTCAGCAAATTCCGTTGGCGTGGTGTCCGGATGGTCCCTTCTGGCGATCGGGCTTTTCAACTCGATCATGTTTCCGACGATCTTCTCGCTGGCCAGCGAGGGACTGGGTATTCGCGCGGCCGAAGGGTCCGGCATCATCTGCATGGCGATCGTCGGCGGCGCGGTCATACCGCTGCTCACAGGTCAGGCCGCAGACAGCAGCAATCTTAGAATGGCACTCGCCATTCCTGCGGCATGCTATGCCGTCATCTTGTCGTTCGGCTATTATGCGCGTGCGCCAGCGGGACGCGCATTGGCTAGCTGAGGCATCAATCCAGCAGCAGCGGCATCCCGGGATCACCCAGTGCCATAGCCTTCTGATAGGCCGGCCGTTCACTGATCCGTATTAGATATGCTCGGATATTGGGAAATCCGCTCAGATCACGCGGCGCGAACAGACGTATGGTCGTGAGCAGAAACACCATCATGATGTCAGCTGCTGTGAACTTCTCGCCCGCGAAATAGGATGTTTCGCCAAGCTGTTGTTCCATCATGGCGAAGGCGTTTTCGTCCCGGGTCGCGAACGCCTTGATGATCGGGTTGTCGTCTGAATCGCTCAGCATCTTTGCGATCATGAGTACCATGCCGACTGGCGCAACGGTGCCATTGCCCGCATGCATCCAGTAAAGATATTGCGGGAAATCGGGGTCGTCCGGTTGGACGGCTAGACGTCCATTGCCATATTTTGCGATGATATATTCCATGATCGCGCCGGATTCGCCCAGCACAAGATCGCCATCGGTGATGACCGGCGCGATGCCCATCGGATGAAGCGCCTTGTATTCCTTGGGAGCAAGGCGTGTTTCGGGGTCACGATCATATTTCTTCAGTTCGTAGGGTATTGCCAGCTCTTCACAGAGCCACACGATCCGTTCGGACTGTGATACGCCAAGGTGATGCACTGTGAGCATGTCGTCATTCTCTCCCGTGAATTCCGGCGGACATTATATGTGCCGCATTTGGCTGTCCCGCCATTTCTCTCTGGCTTCGCCTGCCGCTTGAGAAATGCTACTCCCGCCGCATGCCTGCTACACCCGCCTGGCCGCCTGCCAGCACGCCCCGCCTTTATGTCAATCTCCCGCTTGTCGAGCAGGGGCAGATCGCGCTCAGCGGCAATCAGGCCCATTATCTAATATCCGTCCTGCGAGCGAAAGCGGGCGACCCAGTCCGTTTGTTCGATGGCAAGACCGGTGAATGGCTCGGTGTTGTCGCGCATGTGGGCAAACGCGACATGGTTGTCGACGTGACGGCAAAGCTGGCCGAGCGGGAGAGGGTGCCCGATCTTTGGCTTCTGACCGCGCCGATCAAGAAAGGGCGCATCGACTGGATCTATGAAAAGGCTTGTGAGTTGGGGGTGGCCAGGATCGTTCCCATCCTCACCCACCGAACGGTCGTCGATAAGATCAACCCCGATCGGCTGCGCTCACATCTGATCGAGGCGGCCGAACAGTGCGGAAGGACAGCGCTGCCTGAACTGGCAGGGCTGACGAAGCTCGGAACACTCCTGCGCACCTGGCCAGAAGACCGTGTTCTGGTTTTCGCGGATGAGACCGGCGGAATTCCTATGCCCGAGGCGGTAGCATCCGGCCCTGCAGCAATTCTTATTGGGCCTGAGGGCGGTTTCACCGACGAGGAGCGCGTGATGATTCGTGCCTTGCCGGCTGCACGCGGTGTTTCGCTTGGCCCGCGCGTTCTTCGGGCGGATACCGCGGCGGTTACAGCTATCAGCCTGTGGATGGCGCTCGCTGGCGATTGGGGTAGCGATACCCCGGTGGGATAGCATGCTTGTCGTTGCCGGTATGGCTACAATAATTCTTTAGTCCAGTAGCAGCCAGCAACTTATTGGCGCTAGCCGAGCGCATCGCGCATCGCTATGTGCGCTCCGCAATGAGCACGCGCAAAGCAGCCGAAGGTGAGGATCCGCCGATTGAATCGCGCGAAGATCTTATTTCCATATTTGCCGGGGGGGAGAAGCCGCGATCAGCGTGGCGGATCGGTACCGAGCATGAAAAATTCGTCTATCGCTTCGACGATCACCGCGCGCCTTCCTATGAGGAACCAGGCGGCATACGCGATCTCCTTGCGGGGTTGACGAGGTTCGGTTGGGAACCGGTCATGGAAGGTGGCAAGGTGATCGCGCTGTCTGGCGTTGACGGGGCGATCAGCCTGGAGCCCGCCGGTCAGCTGGAGCTTTCGGGCGCGCCGCTCGAAAATCTGCATGAAACCTGTGCAGAAACCGGACGGCATCTGGAGCAGGTGAAAGCCGTCGGCGATGAACTGGGCCTTGGTTTTCTTGGCTTGGGCCTGTGGCCCGACAAGACCCGCGAAGACCTTCCGATCATGCCGAAGGGCCGCTACGCAATCATGCTGCGGCACATGCCCCGCGTAGGCACGATGGGTCTCGACATGATGCTGCGGACCTGCACCATCCAGACCAATCTGGATTACGCGTCCGAAGCCGACATGGTGAAGAAATTCCGTGTCAGTCTGGCGCTCCAGCCCCTGGCGACCGCCTTGTTCGCCAATTCTCCCTTTCTTGAAGGAAAGCCAAATGGCTTCCTCAGCTATCGCAGTCACATCTGGACAGACACGGATCCGTACCGGACGGGCATGTTGCCTTTCGTGTTCGAAGATGGCTTCGGGTACGAGCGCTATGCGGACTACATGCTCGATGTGCCGATGTATTTTGTGTTTCGGGACGGAAAATATATCGATGCGGCCGGGCTGAATTTTCGGGATTTCCTGGATGGCAAGTTACCCGTTTATCCCGGTCACAAGCCACTGATAGGCGATTGGATCGATCATCTGTCGACGGCCTTTCCTGAAGTGCGGCTCAAAAGCTTTCTCGAAATGCGGGGAGCTGACGGCGGACCATGGGGCCGGATTTGTGCTTTGCCGGCGCTGTGGGTCGGCCTGCTTTATGACCAGGCAGCGCTGGACGCGGCATGGAATGAGGTCAAGCATTGGACGATCGACGATCACCATCGCATTCGCGCCGAAGTGCCGAGCCTTGGCTTGGCGGCGCGCGGGCCGCGGGGGCGAACCTTCCAGCAGCTTGGAAAGGAAATCCTTGAAATCGCGGAGTCAGGCCTGCGCAATCGCGCGCGGCTGAATAGCATGGGAGAAAGCGAAGTAGGCTTCCTCGATCCTCTTCGCGAGATATTGACTACCGGAAAGGTACCGGCGCAGCAGTTGCTCGATCGCTACAATGGCGAGTGGGATCAAAATCTTTCGAGGATATACGGCGAGCAGAGCTTCTAAGCGCCCCGTGCCGCACAATTACAACCTCGCCTGAACGGTTCGTTCATCTGTCAGACAGATTATGTGATTGTTTTACAACAGTAATCGGCTTTGCGTCGTACTGAGCAACTCTATTTGCATTGCAAGGTTCTGCTCCAGTCCGGGGCATCCTTAGCCCGGCTTGTGGAATGGAGTGAATTAATGCGAAATTATCTTGTCGCCGCCGCTTTGGCGTTTGCTGCCGCGTCGGCGGCTCATGCCCAGGATACAGCTCCTGATGGCAGTCCCGCTTTTGGGTTTGAGCCTTATGTGGGTGTCATGGGCGGTTGGGACACTTATGACCGCCGCAGCGAACTTGGCACAGTGGGCTCACGCGGCAAAATGAATGGTGCGGTGGCGGAAGGCGTGGCAGGCGCCAACGTTCCGCTAGGCGCTTTTGTCATCGGTGCCGAAGGCTTTGCTGCCAAGGGTTTCCGCGACATCGATTGGGAATATGGCGTTCGTGGCCGGGCAGGTTTGCGGGCGGGCACGAGCGGCCTGATCTATGCGTCAGCCGGCTATATGTGGGTCAATGGAGATCACGGATTCCCAGACCGTAAGGATTGGATTTACGGTGTCGGTGTCGAGGTTGGCCCCAAGGACATTGGCTTGGGCGGCATTACCAACGCTGCGGGCCCGCGCTTGCGTCTTCATGTCGATACTTATGATTTCGACAGCATCCGGCCAATGGCTGGCGTGATGTTTCACTTCTGATGGAGAGAGAGTGCGGGCGTTGACCCGGCTCATTCCGCGGGGACGCTATCCATAGGCTTGTTGTCCTCGCGGAACCATCTCACCAGTTTTGGTAGCGGTGCGTTTCGGTCCATCCATGCGGCATAAGCCCGATAGGTCGGATCTGCCATTAAATGCTTTTCTTCGGTGCGTGCTCGCCAGTAATAGATCCCGTTGATCATGGCGAGGATCGCGCAGTTGCGCACCATGTCCGTAAGATTTCCCGTGGTTGCGAGAAACGGTAGCGTCGATAGCCACCAGAACAGGTTTTTCGACACATAGGCGGGGTGCTTGGTCCAGCGATAGGGGCCATGGGTCAATATACCGCGATGGGTGAGGTTCGAGAAGCGGAGGCCGAAAGCTACGGTCGCCCACGCATAAATGCCGGTGAGCAAAACCAGTATGATTCCTGAAAGCGTCAACAGGAATGGATGGCCGTTCATCCAGTATGTCCAATCCTGCGTCGCGGGATGGTAATCCAACGGTCCGCCCGGCGCCATCAGCAAGAAGGGCGGATAACACATGAGCGCGGCCGCCCAGCCTGCAATATAAGGGTTTGCGCCGCGGATATGCGAATCCAATGGCCGCAGCGTCATGACATAGCCGACGGTCGCGAAGGATACATCCACCAGGAACATCGCGCTGATCAGCCAGCGCGAAAGCGTGACAGGATTGGCGAAGATTTCGCCAAGGGCCGGCCGTACGACGTCCGCAAAATTGCCGGGCACGATCGAAATCATGAAGGCTGTGAAGAAACCTTTGACGGCCCAGCTTCTGAAATGTTCCTGCAGCACGGCCGGGTCCGGTTTACCGGTACCAAGCAAAAGCTGACCAAAGGCATAGGCGCCGTCCCGTGGCGAGACGAGCCGTTTGTCGATCCACATTATGTAGGGCACGGAGAGGACGAGAATGACCGGCATCACCAGCCCCATGGTTTCCATCGCGAACAGATAATTGTCGCGCCAGTACCAACGGCCGAGGCAATAGATGATCGCGATGAGCGCCCAGGTCGCCCATAACCCCGTCAGCTTGGTCAGGCTTATGTCGATCGTTTGCGCAAGCGGCAATGGTGGCCGTTTCCAATCGAGACCCGTGGATGCGCGACGATGTACCCGATCGACCATCAATGACCATGTTAACATCGGTATCCCGCAGGCCGCGACGCCTGCGATTGCGGCGTAGGGATCGGAAGCGCCGAGCAAACGGGCGATGACGACCCAGGCAATCAGTCCGGCCAAACCCACGACGCCTACGCCAGTGCTTACCGCTGATTTTGGCCGGGGATCCTGATTGCGCGCGTCTTTCATGCCGCAAGCGTAACGCCATTTGGTAATCAAGCCGTGAAGGCGGGAGCGCGAGGTGTTGGAGCGGGCGAAGGGAATCGAACCCTCCTAGCTAGCTTGGAAGGCTAGAGCATTACCACTATGCTACGCCCGCATTTCCGGGCCTGATAGCGGATGGCGCTGGGGGCGGCAAGCGGGGTTCTACGCGACACGCAACGCGTGTGTAAGCGAAAGGGCTTTGCTAACATTTCCCCTAGAAATGGGAATTTAATGGAAAAAATGTGCGAAAATTGGCGGATGCAGTTTTATCGCATTGAAAAGTCACATGATCTGAAAAAATGGCAACGAATAAATGCGGAAAAAAATGCGGTGCATTCGAAATTCATTCGAATGTAAATTCCCATGACTGATTTCTGCTGATCAAACATTACCCAAGCGATTTATACTCATCGCCAACCGCACGGCGTATGTTCGCGAGAAAGCCGCCCGGCGACTCCCGATAAAAGGAGCCGCCGCCTGTGAATTACGCCAACGGACACAATGCTCGAACGAACCGTGAAGTCAAATCAATCAAACGCGGCGCGATTCACCTTGTGTAGTAAGGGCTTTGCTTCAAAAAATGGCAAGCTGTTTAGCGAGTAAGAAACCCGCATCGTTGACCCGTGGTTCAGGGTGTAGTTCACAGCATTTCCTCAAATTTTCTGTGCTACACACGCTCCGATTAATTAGGAAGTCCAGTCCTTTCTGCTACTTAGCGGTTTGTACTTGCGAGCCTGCCGCTGTCACAGGGCCACGAACTACCCTGTCTGCACATTTATGGCCGCACGCTAGCTGAGAGTATCCGGTGTCCCAAAAACTGGCCGTTTTTCGCCAGCCCATGCTAGCTGGTGAGATTAGGGTAACTGCCCTCCGTCGGCACAACCTGCACTGTGCCGGCTAGTGTCGCTATGCCGGTGACGTTGATGCGATCGGCTTGGCCCGCTGCATTCGCTTCGACCTCATAGATTGAGCCGGTATTCAGCGTCAGATTGCCGTTGATATTCAACGTGCCGATCGAACTGCCCGGCGCAATGATACCGCCCGCGGCAATCATCACCGGCGCCGAGATCGTGCCGTTGCCGCCCAGCGTGCCATCGCTGGCGACGGTGGTCGCTGAGACGATGCTGCCGTTCACCGAGAGCATACCACCCGAAACCGTGGTTGGCCCGGTGTAGTTGTTCGCGCCCGCGACGTTGAGGCGGCCCGAACCCGCCTTCACCAACGAGCCATCGCCGGTCAAATTGCCCGCGAAGGTAGTGCTGGTCGCTTGATTGACGGTCAGAGAGCCGCCGGTGAGGTTGATACTGACAGCCGCGCTGTCGCCTGAGAGCGCCGCCACCGTCTCCGGCGAACCCGACAGGTCGATCTGACCCGAACCCGTTACTGCCAACTGTGTCGTCGGTGCAACCGTGCCTGACACTTTGATCGAACCGCCAAGGATGTTCGTGGTGCCTGTGAAGGCGTAGCCCGAAGCCAGCACCAACTGGCCTGCGCCGCTCTTGGTCAGCGTGCCTGAGCCGGTCAGCGAACCGCCGATCGTATAGGTGTCCGAACGGTTGACGAAGAGCGCGCCATTATCGACGAGGTTGCCGGTGAACAGGCCGCTCGTGCCGCCGGTGCCGATCTGCAGCGTGCCACCGCTATTGGTGACGAAATTGCCGCCCTGCGTACCGGTGAGGATCGTAGTGGTGCCGCCATCGATCGTCGTCGTCTCGGTCGTCTGGATGCTATTCGTGCCGTCGAGAGTCACATTACCTGCGCCGGTCAACAGGACATTGCCGGTGCCCGTTACGACGCTGCCCCCAAACGTCGAGCCCGCTGAGCCGGCGCTGCTGCGTACCACCAGTGTGCCGTTGTCGACGATCGGCGCAGAAACGGAGAGGCCAGTCGCACCATTGGCGTCGTCTAGGCTGGAACCCGCGGCGATCGTCACGCTGCTGGTAAAGACGCTGCCGTTGGTGCTCGGTGCAGTCCAATATCCGCTATGCACGTCCAAACTGTCGAAGCCGGAAAAAGCCGCGATCGTCTGGCTGCTTGCCGCGGTCGAAGTGGTGCCAATTAGATTAGCGGCATCGGTGCCGCCACCTGCGGCGATCATACCGGTGACGTTGGAACTAGTGCGGAGCGTTACGGTCTCATCTGCCGCGCTAAGTTGTACGGCGATACCGCCGCTTCCTACAATCGAGTCCGCATTGTCGAGGCTGGTGGTGCCGGTGGCGATAATGCCTTCGCCCGCCGCTCCGCTGATCAATCCCTTGTTGACAATTGTATTACTACCCCCCGCCAGAACAAGGCCGGAGGCACCATTTATCTGACCACTATTATCGATCGTCGTCGCGCTATTGCCGGCAAGCACAAGGATCCCGTCGCCGTCCGCTCCCGTGGCCGTGATCGTACCGGAATTGATGATGCTGACTGCACCTCCCGTACCGCCCGTATAGCCAAATGACCTCACGCCCGAGCCCGTTTCGACCACGATGCCTGAGGCAGCGTTGCCAGAGGTGGTGATCAGGCCGCGATTTTCAATCGCGACGGTTCCGGTGGCTGCGACGGTCCAAATACCGCTTGCCTGTCAAAGAACAGCGCCATTCACCCCCCAATCTGCGATGACACCATCGACATTTTCCTTGCCCCCTGGTGTTGTTAGCGAATTAGGCCTTGAGCAGCAACGCGAACAATTTTATTGACGAGTGATCAGGATAATTAGCCATCCTACTAAATGGACAACTGCTTTGAGGCTTGCCTAAATTAGGCCTTCCGGCCGAAACTATGTACGAAGCGGGCATCATTTACTTACGCCTAGCCGGGCAAGCGTTTTAGCGGCCAATGTCACCGAGATATGTTATTGGTTACAGCTTAAGCATTTCTAATCTAACTAATCGAACTCGACTTTAAAATTCGGTCCTCGTTGTCGCAAGCGGCGTGTTATCCTTCGCAAGCATGCCGGTAATGGCGGCGAGCCGATCAGCATGCCATAGTTTATACGCTGCCCTTTTTGACTAAATCTCTCCATGCAGTCGCGCCCAGGCCGAAGTGCTGAAGAACCGTTAGCTGATGATCTGCCGTCCGAGGCGTGCTGGCCAACGAATGATGGCCATGATGTCTGGATTTGACCAACGTACCGATGGGCGTCGCTTCCACAAAGCGCCTACAAGGAGCGTACTCCTGCGGTTACACGCTGCCTATGGTTGCTCAGTGCTAACAGAACAGGGAAGCCGGTTTGAGCGCGCCATAGACGTTTACGCAGATGCGGCAACCTGGCAGGAAAGAGTCAGCTATTCCGCTGCATCAGAGCTATAAGAAGTCCCAATACGCTTCGTTGACTTGATATCCACCGCCGCCTATACCAACCGCCGTTCGCCTGATAAAAAAAGGTCCGAGCCACACGTAACTTGATTGGCTGTGCATATGGGCGGCACATTTCACTGCAGAGCTCACGACATTGTGCATAGTTGCGTCACGGCGTCGTGCGCAATTCGGCGAAATTTGTTCAGCGCATCACTTAAACTGCTAAGGTAGGACGATGTCCGAGGTGGTACGCGATTTGGCCGAGGAAGACGACGGCTCCATCAAGGATTCGACGCTGCAGGAGCTAGATACCGATAACAGCTGGAAACAGACTACGAGGCGTTCGGACAATCAAGAGTCCGAGGCTCATCAGAAGTCTTTTTGGGACACGGTGAGCCCAATTTTGCAGAAGCGGCTCTGGTTTATCATATTTGTCATTCTACCGACACTCCTGTCAGCTACCTATTATCTCTTTATCGCTTCAGATCAGTACGTTAGCGAATCCCGCTTTGTCATTAAGACGCCAAATCAGCGCCAAGCACCGACGACGTCGCTCGCTAACCTGATTCAAACCACAGGCATGAGCTTCGGGCTTGAGCAAACACGGGAAGTGCTGGACTATCTCAACTCGCGCGCTGCTGTTGGCGATATTTCCAAGAACATTGATCTCAAAGCTGTCTTTGAGAACGAGAATGCTGATTTTCTAAGCCGTTACCCACGGCCTTGGAAGAAGGACAGGTTTGAAAATCTCTATGGCTATTATCGGGGTATGGTCGATGCCAGCATCGACAGCGATACGAATATCGCCGTGGTCAGAGTTCGGGCATTCACGCCGGAAGAGTCCTACCGAATTAATGAAGGCCTGCTTCAACTGAGCGAAGCGATGGTCAACCGTCTAAGCGACCGTGCACAACGTCAATCCGTGTCTGAGGCGGATCGTCACGTCGTGGAAGCCGAGCAACGTCTCAAGAAAGCGCGCGTTGCTATGAGCCGTTATCGACAATCTGAAAATCTCGTAGATCCCAATAAGCAAGCTACCGGAGTTTTAGAGATTTCCGATCATTTGATCGTCGAACAGACAGCGCTGCAGTCTCAACTCGAGCTTATGACCCGCGTGGCGCCGAAAAACCCTATGATCCCCTCGATACGACGTAAGATAGAGGCCAATGAGCGAGCGATTGCGTCACAATATGGTCGCGCAGTCGGCACTGAGGGAGCACTAGCCGGAAAGCTGCCAGGTTATGAGCAGGTGGCTGTCGAACAGGAAATGGCAACCCAAAACTACAAGATTGCTGGTGCGGCTTTGGAGCAGGCCAGACTCGAGGCACAGAATCAACATTTCTACCTTGAGCGGATATCATCACCAAGGGCTCCTGATCTCTCGCAATATCCTCGTCGTATTCAGATGATTCTCACAATAGGTTTCGCATCGCTTTGCCTTTATTTCGTGGGCTGGATGCTAGTAGTCGGCATTCTCGAGCACGCTCCTGAGGATTGATGTCGAAACTGTCGAGATTTTTGATCGGCTGGCACGTTCAGCGCAGAGTGCTGTCGGCACTGATGTTGCGTGAATTGGCAACGCGTTTTGGGCGCGAAAATATCGGCTTCTTGTGGATCATGGTTGAGCCGTTGCTTTTTGCGGTCCTAGTTGGCCTAATCTGGCGAGCTTTGCACGGTCCCGAAGAATACGGCATCAACATGATTGCCTTTGTGGTGACAGGTTACATTCCACTGACATTCTTTCGACAAGCCTTTGGACGTTCGGTCAAGGCAATGCAAGCCAATGCGAGCTTGATGTATCATCGCCAAGTCCACATTTTAGACCTAGTTTTCGTTCGTTTTCTGGTCGAAATGGCAGGCGGAATGATGGCCTATCTTTTTATAGGATTAGTGCTGTTTATTCTCGGCATTTTCCCATTGCCCCACGATGTAGGCATGTTCATCGCTGGATGGTTCATTTATGCATTCTTCACCCTATCGATTTGCCTTCTGGCGAGCCCGCTTTCAGAAACGTCGGATGTCCTCGAAAAGCTCGTACCGGTAATCTCCTATCTAATGATTCCCTTCTCAGGCACATTCAACCTAGCAATGTGGCTCACGCCACAGGCAAGGCATTATCTGCTGTACTCGCCGCCTGTCAGCGGGATGGAAATGATGCGCCACGGTCTTTTTGGCGATGTCGTCCGTCCTTATTATAGCCTATCCTACGCACTCTCTTTCTCATTAATAATGGCGCTGATCGGGCTCGCCTTGTGTCGCAAGGTTAGACGAACACTGGTCGTCGAATGATCGTGTGCGAGAACATTCGTAAGTCATACCAGATAGGGCACGGCCGCAAGCACGTGTTATCTGGTTTAAATTTCACTTTGGATCGTGGTGAACGCTTCGGTCTATTGGGCCGCAACGGTGCGGGAAAGACCACGCTGATTAAGCTAATCGGTGGCGTTGAATTACCCGATTCCGGTAAGATCAAGCGACATATGCGTGTCTCTTGGCCACTGGGCTTCGGCGGTGGATTTCAAGGTAGCCTAACAGGCTACGATAATGCTCGGTTCATTGCTCGAGTTTATGGCCGTAATTATCGAGACATAGCCGATTTTGTAGAAGAATTTTCCGAGCTAGGCAGACAGCTTAAAATGCCGGTTAAAACTTACTCTTCGGGAATGCGTGCGCGCTTAGCCTTCGCATTGTCATTGGCTATTGAATTCGACTGCTATCTTATAGATGAAGTAATTATGGTTGGCGACCAAAATTTCCAACGCAAATGTATATACGAGCTTTTTGAAAAACGGCATGATCGAGCATTGATATTAGCTTCACATAATGAATTCTTTATAAGAGAGTATTGCAATCGCGCACTTGTACTCAATAATGGTTTTGGTACGGTATATACCGATATGGAAGAGGCAATAGGGATTTACGATCGCCTCTAGAGATTTTTGTTGAGTTTAACCAAAATAACTTAAAAAAATGGATAGTTTATGGCAGATGCTTTTTCTGAGCTCTTTCTTAACGAAACGGTCGAGATCATAAATCAGATCGATCGCCAACAGATTGAAAAAATGGCTGCAGGCCTATCTAAACTCCGCAGCGGCGGTGGCCGACTGTTCATTCTCGGCGTTGGGGGTTCTGCGGGCCATGCGAGCCACGCCGTGAACGACTTCCGTAAGATCTGCAATATTGAAGCTTATGCGCCGACCGATAATGTATCGGAACTCACAGCACGAACAAACGACGAGGGATGGGAAACCACGTTTGCGGCTTGGCTTAAGGTATCGCGCTTCAACGAAAAGGATGCTCTGCTCATCTTCTCCGTAGGCGGCGGTAATCTGGAGAAAAATGTATCTCCTAATCTAGTGCGGGCTCTGGAGCTTGCCCAGGAGGTGGGGGCAGCAGTCTATTCGATTGTTGGTCGTGATGGCGGCTATGCGGGCAAGACCTCAGATGCTGCAGTTATCATTCCTCCGCTGTCGTCATCGCGTATCACGCCCCATACGGAGGGGCTTGCTGCGGTTGTATGGCATTTGCTCGTCAGCCATCCTGCCCTGCAAATCGCCGGTACGAAATGGGAGTCTGTTGCGGCGAGCAGATGATTGAAGCTGGGAGACGGAACACGATGGGGGGAAAGGCTGTCTTTTTGGACAGGGACGGAGTGCTCAATAAGTCGATTGTAATCGATGGGAAGCCCTTCCCGCCGCGGTCGCTGGGAGAGTTGCAGATTCTCGCAGAAGCCCTGGAGGGCTGCCAGCGCTTAGCCGCGGCAGGCTTCAAGCTCATTTGCGTCACCAATCAGCCTGATGTCACCCGAGGACTGATGCACGCCAATGATTTAACGGCCATCAATGCATCTGTTGTCGAACAACTCCGTCTTGATGATTTGCGCGTCTGTATCCATTCCGACGAGGACAATTGCGATTGCCGCAAGCCCAAACCCGGAATGCTGATCGATGCAGCCAAGGATCATGATCTCGATCTTAGTAAAAGCTATATGGTCGGCGATCGATGGCGGGATATCGAAGCAGGTCTCGCTGCTGGATGTCGGACTGTATTGATTGACTACCATTATGCCGAGCGGCGGCCTGAGGGCATGAATTACACCTGCAATTCTCTGGCACGGGCGGCGCAATTCATTATTAGCGACGCATTCGCCTAGTCCTCTATCGCAATTTGGAGCGCCAAAAATGAGTAATATGAATGATCTGCGCGTTAAGATTTTTGCCGACGGAGCGGATAAGAGCTCCATTCTGGAGCATGCGGCGAAATCGTATATCAGTGGGTTCACCACCAATCCGACCTTGATGCGCAAGGCAGGGATTTCGGACTATGAAGGATTCTCGCGCGATATCCTTACCCACATCTCTGATCGGCCGATATCATTTGAGGTTTTTTCGGACGACTTCGATGAAATGTTCGAGCAAGCACGCAAGATCGCGAGCTGGGGATCGAACGTTTATGTAAAGGTGCCGATCACTGACACTAAGGGCGCGAGCATCATTCCCTTGCTTCGCAAGCTTGCCCCTGAAGGTATCAAGCTAAACGTAACGGCAATTTTCACGGAAAAGCAGATCCAAGAGACCGCCGAAGCACTCGCAAATGCTGCTCCCAGCTACATATCCGTGTTCGCCGGCCGTATCGCGGATGCCGGCCAAGACCCGCTGCCGACCATGCGCCGGGCATTGGAGATCATGAAGCCATATCCTCAGCAGGAATTGATCTGGGCCAGCCCACGTGAGCTTCTCAACGTCGTTCAGGCAGATGAAATCGGATGCCACATCATCACAGTGACCAACGACATTCTCGCCAAGCTGGGTGGCATCGGGAAAGATCTGGACCAGTTCTCCCTGGAAACTGTGCAGATGTTCCGTAATGACGCTCTCGCAGCAGGATTTACGATCTAAGGCGGTTAAGCGGCAATATGTTCATTCTTCAGGATATAGAAGGAAATTCAATTGACTGTTGATCTCTCCCTAAGAAAGCTCGAGCTTGGCTGCGGGCACCGTCCCACACCCGGTTACATTCACAACGATCTTAATGCTTTTGATGGCGTCGATGTTGTCGGCAATCCATGGGAGATCGATCTTCCTGACCAATCTCTCGACGAAGTGATCGCGTTGGGAAATATCGAACATCTCACTTATTCGCAGGTCGACGCAGCCTTCAAGAATATTCATCGAATGCTGATACCCGGCGGGCTATTTTTGTTCGATGTGCCCGACACGCCGGTTTGGTGCAAATATGTTGTCGACCATTTCGAAGGGAAGGATATTCCCTTCACGATCGAGCATGTGTTCGCGACGCTCTATGGCTGGCAGCGCTGGCCGGGCGACGAGCACAAATCGGGATGGTATTCCGAGAGCCTTGACACGGCCATCAAGCAGGCGGGTTTTTCCTCCGTATCGTATGGTGTCGATCATTTCCTTTCCAGAGGACTCGAGCGCAATCGCATGAATCGGCCAGCCGACGCACACATTTATTGTGCTGCAATTCGCTAAACAGCGCGGCAAAAGGCCAGGGGAGAAACATCAGCGATGCCAAGTTTGAACGAGAGATTTTTCATCGTCGGTGGCGCGGGGTTCATCGGCAGTCATTTCTGCGACGCTTTGCTCCGCGACTACAACGCAGCAGCTGTCACGATCTACGATAATTTCTCGTCCGGTCGTGAGTGGCACTATGCCGAACATCTTAACGACGAACGTTTCAAGGTCGTGCGCGGCAACGTGCATGAACGCGAAAAAATGGCCGACGCCATGGCAGGGCACGAAGTGGTGATCCACTTGGCTTCCAATCCTGATATCGCGAAAGCTATGACTGAGCCTGACATCGATTTTCGCGAGGGTACGGAGCTCACAAACAACGTCGTGGAAGCGATGCGCGTGAGCAGTGTCAGCCGCATTTTATACGCATCCGGATCAGGAGTGTACGGTGAAGCAGCGGACATCGAATTCCGCGAAGACCATCATCCAATGCACCCGATCTCTACCTATGGCGCAAGCAAACTCGCCGGTGAGGCGCTGATTTGCGCTTATGCCCACATGTTCGATATGACTGCTCTCTGCTTCCGATTCGGCAATGTTGTCGGGCCGCGACAAACGCACGGAGTCGGCTATGATTTCGTCAAGCGGCTGAGTCAGGATTCGAGCCGCCTTCCAATTCTGGGCAACGGGACGCAAACGAAATCTTACATCGCAGTAAATGACGTCATCGCAGCCGTGCTCTTTGCTCATCAGAAATGCGAAGAGCGGTTTGCTGCCTATAATGTGGCTACAGGCGACTACATCACCGTGCAGGAAATCGGCGAGCTTGCGGCAGAGATCGTGTTGGGCAGCGAGGCCAACAAGGTGAAGTTCGAATACACCGGCGGCGATCGCGGCTGGCGCGGCGATGTTCCTATCGTTCGGATCAACACGGACGCCATCAAAACGCTTGGCTGGCGCTGCGAGATGCCAACGCGAGACGCCATGGCTTGGTCGATGAAGTCGATGCTGAGCCAGGTCAAAGAGGGTCTTCTGTAGATCCTTTAATAAGACTTTTCCGAAACTTATTTGGTGGGAAGCCCAACATGATCATCACGCGCAGCCCACTCCGCATCTCAATAGGCGGCGGGGGTACCGATCTACCGTCTTATTACGAGGAACATGGCGGATTCCTGATCGCAATGGCGATCGCCAAGCACGTCTATATTTCATTGCACAACCGGTTCGATCCAGGGACCATGCTTCGCTATTCGGCGATCGAAAATGTCGATTCCGTGAATGATATACGCCATCCAATCATTCGGGAATCTCTTTTGGTCACCGGTACCAAATCGAACAATCTGGAAATCACGAGCATGGCAGACGTGCCGGCCGGCACGGGACTCGGTTCGTCCGGCAGTTTCACGACTGCCCTGCTGAAGGCACTGCACATTTATCACAAGCGGCACATCGATACAGCAACTCTTGCTGAGCTTGCCTGTCATGTCGAGCTGGATCGGCTGCAGGAACCGATCGGCAAGCAAGACCAATATATAGCAGCGTTCGGAGGACTGACTGCTTTTACATTCGAGCAGGATGGATCGGTCAACGCTGAGGCGCTCGAAATCTCCGATGCGACGCATGAAGATCTCGAAGATAATCTGCTGATGTTTTTTACCGGCAAGCTCCGCAGCGCCAGCGCTATTCTCAAGGAACAGGACGACAAGAGCAAGGCTGCCGATACTACGATGACGGACAATCTCCATCGCGTGAAAGAGCTTGGCTATCGCACCCGCGAGGCGTTTTTAAGAGGCGATCTACGGCAGTGGGGCGAGATCATGCTGGAGCATTGGGAAGCGAAGAAAAAGCGATCCAGTAGTATGTCCAATCCGCAGATCGATGAATATTACGAACTCGCCATGAAAAACGGTGCCATCGGCGGCAAGCTGGTTGGTGCAGGGGGCGGTGGTTTCCTTCTTTTCTACGCTGAAAATCCGCGAAAGCTGCGCGAGGTCATGCGCAAGGCGGGATTGCGAGAACTCTACGCTCACCTTGATGTCGAGGGTACCAAGGTGGTTTCGCGATGACCCTTCCCCCTCTCGCTATTTTAGCGGGTGGGCTGGCGACGAGGCTGAGGCCGATCACGGAGACCATTCCCAAGTCGCTCGTTAAAGTCGCCGGCGAGCCGTTTTTGGCCCACCAACTCAGACTGGCTAAGCGTCAGGGCTTCTGCAAAATCATCCTGCTGACCGGTCATCTAGGCGAGCAAATCGAAGCATTCGCAGGAAATGGCGCTCGATTTGGGCTCGAAATCGCGTATTCCCACGATGGGAGTGAACCCCGCGGCACGGGCGGTGCCGTGCGGGCGGCGCAGCGGTATCTCGACGAGGTGACCTTCGTCACTTATGGTGATAGCTATCTGGACATTGCTGTCGAGCCGATCTGGTCGAGGTTCTGCGCTTCAGGGTCGGCCGCGCTCATGACAGTGCTGCACAATCAAGACCAATGGGATCCATCGAACGTGATCTTCGATGGCACAATGGTCCGCCAGCATGACAAGACTGCCAACGGACAGCCGGGAGTCGAATGGATCGACTATGGTCTTTCGGTCTTCCGGACTGAGGCGATCACATCCTGCGACTACCCCGATCCTTTCGATCTTTCACTCCTTACAAAGAAGCTAGCACATGAAGGCCAGCTTGCTGGCCATGAGGTGAGCACTAGATTTTACGAAATAGGCAAGCCGGAAGGTCTTGAAGAGACCGCCGCATATCTGTCGGCGAAATGACAGCAAGAATCCGAGTCACTCCCAAGGCTGCCAGTTCGGACCGATAAAAGGTTGCAGCTTGCCCATGCGCGCGTCATCAGGAGCAATCAGCAGATCCAGATAAGACGGCTTCTCGGGATGAATGCACCCGTGAACCGCCGATATGAGCGTTGCGATATCGATCGGGCGAATGGAGCCCGTCCCCTCATGGTGGCAGACGTAGACCTGCTGATTCCAAGAGAAGATCCGTTGCGCCAGCTCTTCAGCTTCGACCACACCGCCCGTCATGCCGCCGGGCCAAAACTCGATCAGCTTGGCACACTGCTTTCCAGCCCTATGCAGGGTTTTCTTGCCGCCTTCGAATGCAACCGTCTCGGCACCCTGCACGTCGATCTTGATCAGATCGGGGATAAAATCTTTTCCCTCTAATACGGTATCCAGCTTCGCAATCTGGATCGGGACTGCGTGACGGCCTTCCACTTGGTTAATACGATGATCTCCGAGATTATCCTCGTTGATAAACAGATGTCCGCCACCATCTTCGTCGCCTAAGGCAACACGCAACGGCACCACATTGAAAAGCCTGTTCTGTGTGATGTTGTCAATGAGACAGGCAAAATTGTCGTGGTCAGGTTCAAACGCATAAAAAAGCCCGGCTGTACCCGCAATACTGCCGCCAATGCACGAGAACCAGCCGATGTTCGCTCCAATGTCTAAAACCCGTGGAGCATCACTGAGAAGCGAAATAAAAAGTTGGGTCTCCAGCGGTTCCCAACTGGGCGATTCACCAATCGATAAGTAATGAGCATTCGCCCGTGGCCCGAGATTCAGGGACATATGAGGGACATTTGGAAGTACGACGGGTATTCCGCTGGTCATTAATACAAACTCCAGTTTCGCTTTCTACGTCCGTCAAATTGTGACCCACGGTCTACGGAAATGGTCGTAGACGTGCTGATCGTGAGACACACGCAATTGTTCGTCATCAAAATCCTGAGGATTGGCAAGGAGATCATTTCTAAGGAAGAACGCATTAACTCCATTGGCATAGACAAGTTTATAGTCCTTATCATTGCCAATCTTGATCAGTCCACCTAAACTTGCGCCATAGTATTTACTTCCATCCCATCGAAAATTCTGATCGAAAACGACCGTTAGCGATTCGTGCAATGTAAGAAAATTCGGATTATATTCACAAATTACAAGCGTCGGCCTATAGTCTAAGGCCATCCATATCCACAAATCTTGACCATCCACATCAATCGACACAATATCTACTGACTCTGGAGTATTATACTTTCGTAAGAGGCCGTTTATGTTAACGGGGGTAATAAACTCACGCCTGATATCATAATGCTCAGGATGATTGCCTCCATCCATAAAGAGGCCCCGCCAGCCTCTCTCTCTCAAGAGAACACAATTTCCTTCAAGACCGCGCTCATACGATTTATCAAGCCAGTTGGGGCCGATACCAAACTCGACGAAAAACTTTGATCTAGCTGGAATATCCTGAAATATCGCTTCAATAATTCCATCCTCGTCGTTCTGCGAATGGATTTTGTTGCCACACTCCCTGAGTTGCGGGCGTAGATTATATTTCACGAAATTCCCCCACCAAAACAATCTATCGCAGATATTTAATTCGCTTAGATGATCGATCAGCTCAACCTTGATCCCTCATACGGGCCAGCCGCGCGTTCTGCGATACCAAGCCTGGAAGTCAGCATAACTCTTTTGCGTGACAAGCGCGTCATGGATCCAGCCAAGTTTCGGCCATCGCTTCTCGCCGACCTTGCCCCCCTTGGCGAGCGGCGTCCGGCCAAGCTGCGCCTCTATCAGCAGTTGCTTGGCGTCTCGCGCTTCCACCTGCCGCGCATAGTCAAGCAACACCTCATAACCTTCGTAGCGGAGGAAGCCACTGCATTGAATTTCCACGAGCGTGTCGACCAGTGTCGGATTGTCAATCCCATAAGCCTGACAGAACTCACTGATGGCAAAGGTCTTGGCGGCGTGCTTTCTGGGATCCCACTGCGAATTTTGATTGTGAATGCGATACCGGAGCAGCGTTTGATCGATATTGGCACAGATCACTTTCGGGATAAGCCTGCCCCAAAGTTCGTAATCCTCGTCGCAGACTTGGTCTTCCCGATAATAGTATAGCCCTTGATCATATAACTCGCGTCGGAACATGATCGTGGGATGGAAAAACGGATTGTTGATCAAATAATGATCTTCAATGTGATCATGCCACTGCGGGCTGCGGCAGACACCCGAGCCTCCCCAGAAGAGCTCAGTACCCGTGCCGATCAAACTGACTTCAGGCAGGCGCACCAGGAAATTAACCTGTTCCTCGAGGCGCGTAGGGGCGCACACATCATCCGCGTCCATTCGCGCGATGAATTCACCCTTTGCCTCGCTCAACCCTCTATTCAGCGATTTCGGAATCGTCCCCTCTTCACGGGACAACGCAATCACCTTCAAATCATCGTCGCCGGCGTAAGATTCGACTATCTTAAGCGTGTCGTCGGTCGAGCCGCCATCGACAACGATAAGTTCAAGATTCTCGTAGGTCTGCTCGATCAGCGAATGCAGGGTTTCGCGAATGAAGCGCTCCGAATTAAATGTCGGCATGACAAGCGAAACGAGTGGCAATCTCACAAGTTTACCTCCAGAACACGGCGCGCGATGTCAGCATAGATCGACCGCGAATTTCGGACGATATCCTCGTTGAGCTCTAGCAGAAAGTCGCCGGTTCCCCCGTTCCACAGGTGAAAACAATAAGCGGAGGCGAAGTGTCCTTTGAAAAGCTGATATCCCCGTTCAGTGAAGAGCTGTTGTTCGATCGTGGTCCATAACGGATAGAAAAAGGCGCGATAATCCAGGACGCGAATTGTCTTCGGCTGACGCGACATGAGGATTCCGGGCAGCTTGACTGAATGATAATCCCACAGGTCATCCCGCCCCTTCGAACGGAAATATTCGTAGTGGGCCAACCAATCGGTCGAAAACTGGGCGCCCGGCTGCCCAATCATTACGGCATTGCAGAGCCCCGATGACGAAGCAGATCCTGCAGCTTGCACACCCATGCAAAACTGCGCACCCCTCAAGTCTTCAAAAGATTTTTGGGTTATCGTATCCAAATCAAGATAGACACCGCCAACACGATTTATAACAATCATACGAACAACATCGGCTTTGTGCGCATAATGGTAAAAACGAGCATTCTTAAAATAATCGAAATCATCAAGATGAACTAAGGTAACATGTGCCTTGATCTTGTCCCAATTGGCACCTTCGGGTTTATGCATACAATAATAGTATGCCGACCATCCCGGGTTGAAAGCGAGCGCGGATCTAATCGCCATATAACCGAAATATGGAATATCACCTGCGCTGTGGAAGCCATAGATGAAGTGAAAGAGCTTGGGTACCTTGCCAATGCCGTCGTGATCAGCCGGATTTGGTAGCCTCCCGATGAAGTCTGTCAGGGCTCGTTCCGATGCGGCGACGCGCTTCGGATCATTACTGGCTTCCTTTATATTGACCGCCCGATCATGATCCGGACGGACGAGCGTCTCCTGCGGAGAAGGCGGCAAGACGGGTTGCCCGTTCGAGGCATGTTTCTCAAAATGAACGAGGGGATTTTGGCCGGCGAGATCAGCATTCTGAAGAATATAGCCCTTAGTCGAAAATGACGGACCTGGATCGCGCCCTTCCCCGGCGCCGTGCCTGAAATAATGGAGGGCCGGGTCAATACCGGCAGCAGAGACATCGGGATATTTGTCCAGATACCAGCCCCGATCAAAGAAAGAGCTGCGGTTGATTATCTTGACTTGCGAATTGGTTTTTAACTTGGCGAACGATGGGATCAGCCTCCGCATTTCCGCTCCTGATGTGGTTACCCGCGAACTGGCCGGGTGATAGGGCGTTCAGCACAGATTGCAAAGGCCATATCACGACAAGCGAAGCCGCTCATACGAGCGAGACAAGCATAGCAGATTTTAGCGAGCTCTTATCATGCGGCGGAGAATTTGCCAGGCAACGCGCCATCGCCCATGCCGAAAGGCCCAATTAAACACTTCCCGATGCTCATTCGCAGCCAAGAGATTTGGCTCGAGTTGCGAGATCAGCCTCGATAGCGTCGGGGGTTCGATCAAATCGACCAAGTTGAAAACGCCATGAAAGCCGAAACATTCTCCCGATGGACGGCTACGTTCGTAGGCAAAGCGGGATGCAATCTCCAGCGGAGCAAAGCGGATGCTAGCTTTTTGCTCAAGAACGGGGCGCCAGGTTCGGCAAATGGCCAAATCCTCTGCCTCCTCGGTATCGTTGATGAAAGCGGCCGCTGCGCGGAGCAGCTTTGCCGACCGCAATGAGAACCCACCATTTCCTACAACATAAGCGTCTTTGAAATGGGGCCAAGGCGCGCCAATATAATCATAGTCCAGAAATTCCGAAGACCACGCCGTTGCATCCAACACAAAGCCATCCCATTGCACGCAAAGCGTATGGCTTGTCGCTACGTGCCGAACCAGATCGTTAAGCATGAAATGTGAATAGTCAGCGCGCGTATTGAGACATGATATTTCATGCCAATCAACCCGATTGGCGATGAAGAGGGGCGGGGGTTTGTCGCTAATCCACAATACCGCGCCAAACTCGGCTTCTTTCATAGAATGATGGATGGCCGCAGCGGAGGGTTCGATTGCCACGCTTGTGGCAGCGATCAGGGTGACATCTGGCAGATACAGACGTTTTTTGTTCAAAACCTCAGCAGGCATCGCTCGCTTTCTGATCGAAACAGCGGGCTATGCCACGGATCGTAATATTCCATCGTTTTCCAACGGCTGCGTAGAGCCGTAAGCTCGCGTTCGAAGCGGCGCTGCTGCGCCGGTGTTCGGATGACGCCTCGCGACTGCGACTCGTGATGCACAAGCGTCGCTTTCGACACAATGATGTTGCTAAAGCCAAGGGACTGAAGCTTTAGGCAGAGATCGACATCGTTGAAATCGACGGCGAAATTTTGCGCGTCCATTCCGCCTACAGCCAGAAAATTGCTGCGCTTCACCACCATGCAGGCGGCCGTGACGGCGCTCACCCTTCGCGTAGCATTGTGCCAGTTTGCGAGCCATAAATCGTCTGGGCGAGCGCCTTTATCTACGTGACCGGCAGCGCCGCCAATGCCGATCGCAATGCCGGCATGCTGGATCGTACCATCCGGATACAGGAGACGCGCGCCCACAGCACCCACTCGGGGTGCCAGTGCGTTTCGAACGAGATGCTGGAGCCAACCTCTGTCCAACGCCTCGACGTCATTGTTGAGAAAGCAGAGATATTCCCCTGTGGCGCGACGGGCTGCATCGTTCATCATCGCAGCGAAATTGAACTCGCCTGGAAATGCTATAACTTCCGCTTCACCGCCTCTTTGAAGCTCGTCAAAAAGTATTTTCGTTTCGGCTTCCGAGCTTTCATTATCGATAATCATAAGTTCGATTTCGCCGGGATAATCTTCGCATGCGATGCTCTTTAGGCAGTTGCTTAACAACCGGGCTTGGTCGCGGGTGGGAATGATGATGCAAATCTTTGGACAACGCGCATCGACGTTCGACGGAGCGGCTCGCACGGCGCTGTTTTGCTTTTGAGACGGGCTAACACGATGCGAAAGGATCAGTGGAATATGGCGAGGCGGCTGATTGGCGCAGTCTGAGAGCACTGTCTCCAGACAATCACTTATCCCCTCTTCGTTAGCGCCTTGGGAGAAGGTCTGCATTGCCGCACGCGCTTGCGGCAATGCAAGTAAAGCAGCGCCGTCAAGAAGATTGTAATCTCGCAGCAAGATATCATCCCAATCAGGCTTAATGAACGGGTTGCATCTCTTACCGCCGACAATTTGGTCGCTATCCCAAAAAATAATAGGCGGAGGATCGTTCGCCAAGGCAATGCGCAACACACTTTCGCTGTCAGCCGCCAATCGATCGTGGGCGTGGATCGGAAGCAGCCAATCGCACTGTTCATATTCGGCCATATCCAGAGCTTGCCGGAGCTCGGCGCACTCGGGCAACACTTTGGCATTCGGCAACGATATTGACAGCGCCTCGATGCAGGCGCGGCGATCGGATGGATCATCACCGAGAATCAGACAGCATAAGCGAACCTCGACGGGATCGGCTGACTGACTTTTGCACCAAGCCATTTTTAGCCACGGTTCGGATCGTTTAATCCATTGCGAATAATAAGTTGCGTGCAATGAGGCGCCGGAATTCAGCTGATTCCAACCGCGGACTTTCCTCCCACGCAAAAGTGAAAATAGTCCCGCCAGGAACTTCGATGGAGATGCGCGAAAAGCCATGTACATTATTGTCAGCCAGCGTCTTGGCCGAGGTCTTGAGCCGGGAAAAGACATGGTCAATTCCGGTCCTGAAGGTGAGGCAGGAAGCGTCTGCTCAGCTATCAACGCCCTGTGGTTTGTACTACGCTCGTCACTGTGACGACCGGGGCAAAAAGCTGGCTGATAAGCTGAATCAATTTGCTCGGCTGATTGGCCGCGGCATTCCCCACGTAGATGACATCCTTATCGCGCATCGCAAAGCGTTGCGACAACAGATATCCGCCCGGGTTCATCATGTTGAGGTGATACACCACGGGCTTTTCAGGTTCGTCGCCAGTCTTTACGAAACGAAAGACGAATATCGCCTTCGCATCGCCCGCATTAGGATTTGCGCCTCCAGATGTAGCCAACGCTTCTGCCAGACTTACCGTTGGCCCGCTAAAGGAAATTTGTTCTACACGACCTGCTGCGCCCAACACCGAGAAAGAACGCGGCGCGCGGACAAGAGAAATCTTGTCGCCTGGATAAACGGGCATGTCCGTTAATTGCCCGCTCAGCACATCGCTTAGCCGGAACTCCGTTTCGGCGCCAAGACGCTCGACGCGAACGGTAATATCCTTGGCATCGCTGCGATAGCCTCCTGCAAGGGCGATGACCTCGGACAAAGTCTCGCGATTGGTTTGAAGCCGTAGCCGGCCAGGGCGGCTGATCTCGCCACCTACGATTACACTGTTGCGGATGACGTCACGCAGGGCGACGAGCACCTGAGGGTCTTGGGACATGCCTTTGTATGCGTGGCGAATGGTGTTAGCCAGCTCGGATGACCGTAATCCGGCCGCTTTTACCTGTCCGACATAAGGTAGCACGATATAGCCTTGATCGTTCACCCGCACCGCAAGCTTTTCTGCTCTAGATGACGTCTCAAGGCCGCCCGCTCCTGTACCGAGCTCGACCGGCGCATTACCGCCAAAGAGGGTGATGCCTACCTCGTAAATGCTTATGTCGAGTTGGTCGTTCGGGCCGATTAGGTCGGTGGGTGGCGGCTCGAAATCCGGCTTGAACACTGCTGGCTGACTTGGCGCTGAGGGAAGAGCATCGAAACTAGCAAGTTCAATAATCTTGAAATTGACGGCGTTACGCGGGTCGCTCGCGCCACGCTGAATTTCCTGTCCTGTCGGGCCGCTTGTGGGCAGGGTTGCGCAGCCGCCGGCAAGGAGAATAGCACCAAGCATGGCCGTATCACGCAAAGAAACCATGTAAAACCGGCTAAGACCTAAACGCATTCTCGGAGCCTATATAAAAATATGCTATCGCAATGGGGCGTGCTCTAACACCGGTCTAAACCCTGATGCAATTGAAGGCTGAGATTGATTGGCAAACAGGCGTAGTAGGCCGCTTCCGTAATTACCTAAGAGAATTTGGCGATCAGAGTGGTTGCAATGGCTAATTGCTATCTTCCCGTGCTGGACTGGCTCAGATATCTGCGGGCGAGACATGAGATTTTTCAAGGAATTTTTGTTGTGCCTGCCTTGGCGCCCGACCCAGGCAATTGAAGCCGCGTACTGGCGGATAACGCGACGACGCGTCCGAGCCCGGACTTGTCTCCGCCGCGACATCGGTAGCGCGCCTTATGCCTATCGCCTGTGGATCGAGAGAGTGGAAAATCATTTGGGTGCTTTGCTTGGTTCGAACGACGGGGTCGTCAGTGGACCGGTCCAGCCGAAGATTTCCATCATTCTGACGGACTTTGAATTGGCGGATCGGTCGGCGATTGAAAACTCGCTCCTCTCGGTTAGCCGACAATCCTATACGAATTGGGAGCTGCTCGTGGACGGCTCCCAGGATAGATGTTTACCACAGCAATGGGCCGATCGGATCAGCTTACTATCAACCTCGGGCATCGGATCTGCGTTTGCAAAAGCGGTAGGGCAGGCATCTGGAAGATATGTGTTGAGGTTACGGGCCGGAAACACTCTGCCGACAAACGCACTAGCTCTCTTTGTTTCTGCGCTCGCGCACAATCCGTCAACGAAAATAATCTATGGTGATCAAGATGAGGTCACTACGACGGGCGAACGCCGAAAACCTTGGTTGAAGCCAGAATGGAACAGCGAAATGTTCTTGGCACAAGATTATCTATCGGATGCGTGCCTAATCGAGACCAGCATTGCGAGATTAGCTACCAAATCAGATCCCAGCTGGCCAAACACGACACCCTATTCCCTCCTGCTCGCGGCGACGAGGATCGCCGAAAGTGAGATTGTGCACATACCCCATATCGTCTGTCATCTCGACCCAAAACTAGCTAATCCTGACTTAAACGAACGTATCGAAGCGGTGATCAAGCATCTCCCCTGCGGTGCCACTGCGGCGGTTGGACCTTTCGAAACAATCAGGGCGCGTTGGCCGTTGCCGGGCTCTCTGCCCCTTGTCAGCATTATTATTCCGACCCGTGACAAAGTTGAACTACTGAAACCATGCATCACGAGCATACTTGAAAAAACATCATATCCTTCGTTCGAGATATTGATCTTAAATAATCAGAGTCAAAACCTTAAAACGGAAGAATATTTTAATGATATATCTGAGACTCCCTACTTAAGAATTATAAATTATAATAAGGAATATAATTATTCTGCTATAAATAACTTTGCTGCGAAACATTGTGCAGGAAGCATGTTATGCCTTCTGAATAATGACACTGAAGTCATCACAAGTGAGTGGCTTGACGAGCTTGTACGCTATGCCGCTCGGCCAGATGTGGGTGCAGCAGGAGCGCAGCTGTTATATGATGACGATACGATCCAACATGCCGGAATCATCGTTGGGATGGGAGAAGCCGCTGGTCATGCCCATCGTCGTCAAAGGCTGGATGATCCGGGATATTTCTGCCAAGCGCATGTTCCACACTTTGTGAGTGCAGTGACGGCAGCGTGCCTTGTTGTCGAGCGTTGGAAGTTCGACGCGGTCGGTGGCTTGGACGAGATGGGCTTCGGCATCGCGTTCAACGACGTTGATTTCTGCCTGAAACTCAACAACGCCGGCTGGCAGAGCGTATATGTTCCTCAGGCTGTGCTCTATCACTATGAATCGAAATCTCGAGGCAACGACTTGGCACCTGTAAATGTCGCCCGATACCGGCGAGAACTCGCTTTGTTGCAGGAGCGCTGGGGGACGAAAACATACGTAGATCCGCTGCACCATCCGCTCTTAGATCGCTCATTTGAGACTTATACCCTTGACTTGGGAAAATGATTATATGTCGACGCTCTCCTCTCTTCTCCCAGGCATGCCCCTTATCGAATCACCAATGTTTCGAGGAGCTTCCGCAGAACTGAATTTCTCGCCGATCGAGCGCGATATCGCGCAGGCCCTGAATGCGAAGGGTTATGCCGTAATCGATTTTCCCGATCCTGAGATCGACACACGAATTGAGCGCATCAAAGGGCATCTCGGTCCACTTTTGGGAATCGACGAAGATCTCAACAGCACCAAGCTTAAAGAAAATCAGCGCGTCCAAGACGCGTGGCAATTCGACGAGGATGTTAAGGCGATCGCCTCGAACGTCAAAGTCATGAATTTACTGGACCGTCTGTATGGCCGTCGTGCCATTCCCTTCCAGACACTCAATTTCCCCGTCGGAACGCAGCAGCATATGCATAGCGATTCCATTCATTTTTCCAGTCTGCCCGAGCGTTTCATGTGCGGGGTTTGGTTGGCGATGGAGGACATTCATCCGGACGCCGGTCCGCTGATGTACTGCCCTGGCTCGCATCGTTGGCCGATCCTGTCGAACCTCATGCTTGGCAAGGCCCGATACGGCGATTACTCTCACGCCGCACAACAGCCGTACGAAGCGGCGTGGCGCGCCATGATCGAAGTTCAAGAGGTGCCGACGGAAACTTTCCTCGCGCGAAAGGGGCAAGCCCTCATCTGGACTGCCAATCTCCTTCACGGAGGCAGTCCACACAATGATCCAACTCGGACGCGCTGGTCGCAAGTGACGCATTATTATTTCGAAAATTGCACTTATTATACACCAGCTTATTCCGAGGAAGCATTGGGCCGCCTGGATCTGCGGCATATTACAAATATCGCGACTGGCACGCACGAACCGAACATGATGTTCGGCGTTGAACTGCCTCTCCCTCCTGAACCCGTCAAGCGAAGACAGAGCATTTGGAAAAAGATGACGTCTTTCCGAAGGCCTCTTCTACCACAAGATTTCAATCCGAGGCTTTATCTACTGCTGAATCCAGATGTTGACGCCGCAGGCGTAGACCCTGCGACGCATTATCGCACTCATGGTTTCCAAGAAGGACGAATCTACTCCAGGTGATGTGCAACTCTAACAATGGCTGATCACACGGGCTTGCCAGATCCGTCTATCTCAAAAAAAACATCCGCTTTAGGATCAATGGGCGCGATAACGGATATTGTGTCTGATCCCCGTTGATCTTTTGCAAAATTGAACGCGCTGCGGAGTTGCGATTTTTGAAGACCCAGTCGGTATTCATCATCGCCATGGCGTGCGAAAGGAAATGATGGCTGCATTGTTTCGAGCGTCAAGGTTCCAACCCAATCCGAAGGTGGCTGGATGCTAACTTCATGAGCGCGGAAACATTGATCAATGTGCGCGACAATTCCATCATTTCCCCGAAAAAGTAGCCTTATCTTTCCTTGAGGCGCACGGATCTTACGTCCCCTTCCAAGACGATAACGCCAGGATTTCAGTCCCCTTAGGAGCCGGCCGGCGATGCAGAAGCCGACAGCAACAGAATGGGAAATTTTGAAGCGCTCATTTACATCTAGGCGCGGCTGCCGCACTATTGCGCAAACCTCGTAGAGCCGTCCTTCCAGATAAAAGTGCGTGGGAGAAATCGATGTTCCATTCCCTGCGACACCCCACCCTGCCAATATCACAGCGGGAAGCGCTGCGTCCGGACCTAACTCGGCGTGAACAACCGTTACAGCGCCGGTAGAAACCCCTGCGGACTTCGGCATCGCGCTGCGGAAAACATGTTTTGCAGGATCATCATGCCGACCCTCGATTATGGCTATTTCCGAAAGGAGAGCCCACACTTTATCCGAGTTGCGCGGCAGCTCGGCCAAGTACAAATGCTGAGACCTGGCCTTGGATCGTTCCAGGTCTTCCGATAATCGCGTCTTGGCATGATAGGCTGCGAAATCTCTGGACATCATTCGCGCCAAGTCACCAGCAAATGCGCATTGCTCGTCATCTAGAAGGCGAAAAACCCTCTCAAGTCCGGCACTGTGGTTGATGGAAGCCACCATGCTATCGCTACTGACTCGATAGTTAAAAAGGGGCTCCGGGACCACTCTCAGATTATAGCCCCTAAGATATGCTTTGGCGAAGAATTCCCAATCCTCATATCCCACGCCATGAAGCTGAGAGAAACCTCCGAGCTCGTGAAACGCTGCACGCTTTATTAAAGAGTTCGCGTCGCCGAATCTGTTTTCAAGCAATGAGATCGGACCGCCGGTCCCAATGGCATGGCATAAAAGGCGTCTATCTATTGGACCTGATGCACCAACATTCTCGAACGTCCAATATAAAGACGTAAGAATATCGGCGCCACACCTAAGAGCTGCGTTCACGAAGATCTCTACTTCTTTAGCCTCAGCAATGTTATCGTCGTCATGGAATAGCAAATAATCGCCTTTCGCATGCGCGGCCGCTAAATTTCGTGCGGCTCCAAGATATCGATTGGATGAACGAACGACTTTTAGCGGAAAACGATAGTTCCGCACCTCCAGCTCATTCAAAAATGCCAGCGCAGCAGGGCTCTTGCTACCGTCATCTACAAGAATGATTTCAAGATTATCGTAGGTTTGTAATTCCAGCGCCTCCAATGCCTGCTGCAATAAGGTTGGTCGTTCATAATGCGTCAAACATACCGATACCAAGGGCCTGCGTATCAGGGCAGGCGGATGATCGCAGTTTGCCGCGAGGAGCTCTTGCCAGTTCCGCTCGATATCTCGACTTGTATAAGCTGCCCGGATGGGAAGCATTCCGCGTGTCGTAGCTTCTATAATAGCGCTCGAAATGGAGTCGGGGCTAAGGTCCACGTTGCAAATGCTGAGACTCTCAGCATCAACGTGCTCGCCTATTCCATTGACGCCAAATGCAAAAAAAGGCGCTCCTGCGCTAAAAATCTGCGCTAGTTCCCATGAGCCATCTCTTCCGCGGCCTGGAATTACAGCCAACACGTCGGGGGCGCTTAGTAGTTCGAAAGCTTCCTGATCACTGTGATGCGGCAAGAAAGAGATCTGCCCGCGATAATCATTTAGGTGACGAATTATATAACCGGCTCCATTCTCGCCAAATATGTCTCCAACTTCGCCGATGAATGTCAGATCTGGATAAATGTCACAGGGCAACCGTCTCAAGGCCTGAATGATTAAGTCGATACCAGACGAATATGATTGACTACCAAGGATAACCAGATCGCCAACAGTCTTTTCTATCAGATGCCGTGTTTCTATAGGCTTATTTGATATATTATATGGATTTATAGGCCAAAGCTGTTTACGTTGATTCAAGCAAAAGGGCTTCCGCGATGGAACTATATTAGGAGGACTCGACTGATCGATATCAAATAAAAAATCTGAAGACTCGCTTTGTAAGCGCTCAAGTGTCTCGATAAGGATTTTATCTTTGTCAGGAAATATATTATTCTCTTTCCGTTTTACTTCGGATCCATCTATTGAATAAGTGACGATGTTAGTTTCTATCAGTCCCTGTCGTTTTGCCGTCGCGCAATAAGCGCCAGACCCGCCCGGTAATAATATATGCGCCGTATGATATCCAATATCGCGAACGTGTCGGTAAACTTTATAAGCTGCGGTAACAAAATCTTGTCCCCGTACGTCAGGTATGTGAAGCTCAGAAAGGTATTTAATATTTGTTTTTTTGCAATTTTCTAATCCCCCGTTGATTGAATTTCTATCCATGCTGGTGATTAAGACATCGATTTCCCCTTGCCTTTTCAGACGTTCTAGGATTACGCGGGCAAACCTGCTGCTTAAGCTTGCACCCGTATCATACAAGTCAGGGCAAACCAGGCATGTTCGTCGCTCGATCATGAGCATCGCCTCTAAATGTAATTCCTTCAGCTCCGGACATCAAAAAAGCCATGTCCGAATGCCATTTTCCTTATACGGGAATAGTGCAATGCGCGGCTCTGGCAATACCGCAATTTGCGTGGCAGAAGGCCAAACGATATGAAAACACCTCTAGCATTCATGCATATACCCAAGTCAGCGGGAACGGCACTTACAAATGCACTTCTACGCTTGGAGCCCTATAAGCACGAAGTTCATGGCTGGGATAGAAGCCTATTTGGCTCATATAATGATTTCCATACTTGGGACCAGGGTCGCAGACCATGGCTTTTTCTATCTCCCGACGAAATAGAGGAAAAAAAGAATTTCATTTCAGGGCACATTGGGTATTCGAATATAAGAAAACGCTACAGAAATGCTTACGTATTTTCGATCATCAGAAATCCATTTAATAGACTTTTGTCACATTGGCTATTCTGGAGAGGAAAACCAGACGGCCTAGAAAGTGACATTGGCAATTATGCGCGTCATGTTTACTCAGCTCGTATGCCATTGTGTGTATTTTTGAACAATTCCGCTATTGCACCGCAAATCGATAATGTGGCAGCTCGCATGTTACTTTGGCCTCATCCACTGATCCCAGATGACGACTTTATTGATGATCGCAATGTCAATGAACTTATCAGTCAAGCTTGGGAAAGATTGAATGAATTTGAGTTTGTCGATTTGTACGAAAACCCAAACTGGCTTGATAATTTTCAGACTTGGCTCGGTCAGGAACTCGAACTTCGTAAGGAAAACGAAACAGAGATCGTGCCTGATAATTACCGCTCTAATATCTTAGCTGAAATAACACCGGAAACTCGCGATCTAATAAAACTAAGAATAAGGGTGGACGAAGGTCTATGGAATCGACTCGTACAACAAAAATTCGGTTCGCATGCATTGGAAAAATTAAAGGATTCTGTTGAGTCCACAGGGATCGCCAATTTCAATGTAATACTTTCAGGTATCTCTCGGAACATCATTACATTATAAGCATTCAGTGTCCCGCCTTTGGAGAAAACCCCCCGACTTCAGTCGGGAAGAGGCTTCAGCCGTAGCCTCGGGTAATAGTCTGTATCCTCGGAAAAAATGACAGCTCGCCCTACGGGCCTGTCATTTTTTCCGAGGATACAGACTATGGGCTATAGCACCGGCAGTCACTCGATTTTCCACCACCGTTACCATATCGTCTGGGCACCAAAATATCGGTTCAAGGTGCTCCATGGCGAAGTCCGGCTTCGAGTGCGCGATATCATCAAGCAAGTATGCACAGAGATGGGCGTCACGATCGTGAATGGGGCGCTGTCGCAGGACCACGTCCACATGTTCGTCGAGATCCCACCCCACATCGCGGTCAGCGACTTTGTGCGTATGGCGAAAGGGCGCTCCTCTCGAAAAATCCAGCAAGAGTTCGAGCACATCAGAAAGCGCTATTGGGGACAGCGTTTCTGGGCCAGAGGCTACTTCTCTACAACCAGCGGCAACATCACTGATGATGTCATCATGAACTATCTCGACAAGCATACGATCTCGAACGGCTTCAGTCCCGCCCCGTGAACCTGCCGGCGTCAGCCGGCTTGTCATTCAGTACTAGGTTATCTTCCATTGAAACTGGCTACCTACATTCAGCGTTGCTAGCGTGTTGTGCCGTCGGAACCGAGCTAGCTCTTCAAGTTTGAGCATCCTGAAGCTGACTAATTTCAGCCACCCCACGTTAGCTATCTAAACTCACCACAGCTAGCGTGTAGTGCTAGGAACCTCACGCAGAAGAATGAGTTGGGTTTCCCAAGCGAGAAACTCAGCCGCCCGTGATTGCGGCATGCCCATCAACTCGAGGAAAACCTTGATTCACACTTCACAAACCCATTTCTTGTATCGCCGCTCCAATTTTGGGGGGTGGCTATCGAACGATCAACGAACTAACCAAAGTGTAGAAAAAAGCTAAAACGGCTGTGGGCCACCAGCAATTGCATCGGTTATCAGCTCTTCAAGCTGATCCAGCGGCCATGATGTAGACGCATCGGAGAGGGCTCCGATCGGATTCGGATGAGTTTCGACAAATAGGCCAGCGATGCCGACTGCCGCCGCCGCTTTAACAAGATGCGGTATGAATTCTCGCTGTCCACCGGACTGAGTGCCGAGGCTGCCGGGCTGCTGAACGCTGTGGGTTGCGTCGAACACCACCGGGCAATCTGTCTCACGCATGACGACCAAGCTGCGCATGTCGACCACGAGATTATTGTAGCCAAAGCTCGTTCCGCGTTCGCAAACCAGGAACTGATTGGTTGTCTTTCCTGCTTGTTCGGCCGACTCTCGCGCTTTTGCGATGAGTGGTTTCATATCTGGTGGGGCCATAAACTGGGCTTTTTTGAAGTTTACGGGCTTTCCTGAGGCGGCGACCGCTTCGATGAGGTCTGTCTGGCGTGCCAGGAAGGCGGGCGTCTGAAGAACGTCGACGACTTCGGCGACGGGACGCGCCTGTTCGGGGAGGTGAACATCAGTCAGAACGGGAAGGCCCGTCTCACGGCGCACCTTTTCGAGTACCCGCAGCCCTTCTTCCATCCCTGGACCGCGGAAGGAGCTGCCGGACGTTCGGTTCGCTTTGTCGAAGCTCGCCTTGAAGATCACCAGCATATCGAGCCTGTCAGCGATGCGGCGTAACTCTTCTGCGACCGTCAGGCACAGCGCTTCGCTTTCGATGACGCACGGGCCTGCGATCAGAAAAAGCTTCTTTCCGAGCCCGACTTCATGTCCGCACAGCTGCATCTCGACCCCGCTTATTCCACACCGCGCGCTTTAAGGATGCGCTCGATCGGTGCAAGGTCTGTCGGATTGTTAAGTTCGATCACATCCCAGTCGGGAGTATCACAGATGACCGCGGCGATCCGGATTCGCGCATCAAGGAAACGCAGCTGTTCCAGCCCCTCAAGCAGTTCGAGCACAGATGGCGGTGTGTTCATATATTCGATCAACGCTGACGGCCGGTACGCATAAAGGCCCATATGGAGGTAGACCGGAAGATCCTCATCAATAGGGTGATCGAGCGGAAGATGGGGAATGACGCGCTTTGAAAAGTAGAGTGCCTCGTTGCTGCTGTCGAACACGACCGTGGTTCCACCAACCCGGCCTGCGGCCTGGTCACCGACCAGGTGCTGATAGAGAGTCGGGCTGCAACGGATCGCCGGCGTAGCCACTGAAACTTCTCGAACATCGCGCATATGCGCTATCATGCGGGTGACAATTTCCGCTGGCGTAAGGCATGCATCACCTTGTAGATTAACGATAATATCGGGAGTGTTGTCACCTAGACGGGTGATCGCCTCAGCACATCGTTCCGTGCCGTTTCGGCATGATGAGGACGTCATGACGACCTCTGCGCCGAAGGCTCTTCCTGCTTCAGCAATGCGCTCGTCGTCGGTGGCGATCCAGATTGCGTCGACATCAGGCACGGCCTTTGCCGCGAGCCAGCTCCGCTCGATCAGTGGCCTTGCGAGGCCGGTCGCGCCATGGATCGGTGCCAGCGGCTTGCCGGGATAGCGGCTCGATTCAAAGCGGGCCGGAATGATGATGCCGACGGTCGGACGGCCACCGGATGTCATGGAATCAGATCAGACCAAGCCGAGAGAAGTTATGGATGTGGACGAGGCCGATCGGAATATCGGGCGCATCATGGCGCATCACGAACAGGCCAGTGATCTTGTTGGCGTTCATGATCGCGAGCGCATCTTCAGCATATGTGCCTTCCGGGACGGTTTTGGGGTGCGTCGTCATCACGTCCGCCGCCGTGCTCATGAGCAATTGCTCGACATGGCGCCTGAGATCGCCGTCTGTGATCACGCCAACCAGTTTGCCATCCCCGTCGACCACGCCTGCGATGCCAAGACTTTTTTGTGTAATCGTGACCAGCACTTCGCGCATTGGCGTTATGGCTTCGACCAAAGGAATATCGCCGCCGCAATGCATGATTTCACTAACAGGAAGCAGCCGCGATCCAATGACTCCGCCGGGGTGCAATACCTGAAGTCCTTCACGTGAAATGCCGCGAATGCCCATCACAGCGATCGCCAGGGCATCACCCAAAGCAAGCATCAGAATCGTAGAGGTCGTCGGGGCGATATTGGCCGGACAAGCCTCACGCGCGCTCGGTAGACGCAGCCGGACGTCCGACGCGTTCATCACAGGAGAGTCGGATTGCGACGCGACCCCGATAATGCCGCACCCAAGCAATTTGGCGTGTCGCATGATCATGCGCAATTCGCTGGTCGCCCCGGAATTGGAAAGGACAAGCAGCACGTCATCACGCATCAGCATGCCGAGATCGCCATGTGCGGCTTCTGCAGGATGAACGAAAATGGATGGGGTCCCGGTAGAGGCCAGGGTGGCTGCAATCTTCCGGGCGATATGGCCGGACTTACCCATGCCCGTTACCACGACACGCCCGCGGGTGGCCAAGATCAGATCAGTCGCATGCGCAAAATTTTCGTCGAGCGCCTGGCCCAATTGAACGAGCGCGGCGGCTTCTGTTTCAATAACAGCGCGCCCGCGCGCCAATATGTCTTCTATTGAACTATGGCCGCTTACGCTTTGTCTTTGCGTAATATCTGTCAGCACGCGTCAATCCCTTTGGTATCTTCCCCGAAACTGCGCCCGCATTGTTAACCAATTATTACTGCCCTATATGCAGCGCAGCACAATAGCACAATGCTGTTTGCGCAATTTCCGACATGTCGTTGGTCTGCACAGGTTTGACGGAGACGACGACCTCAAACCTTACCAGCGGTCTTGTTGCCGACATTGCGCCAAGGCTGCCCCAGCCAGCGCTCGAACCGATCATAAAACCGCCATCTTGCGGGCACGCGTCGTTCCGCGATGCCCGGCAGACTGAGAGGATCGAGCCCGGTCCAGGGTAGAAATGGATTACGGCGGCCATATGACCAGATTTCCACTCGCGTGGAGGGATGGGCAGATCGCCCACGCGCGTGAAATCCGAAAGTGTCTGCGACCACGAGGGTATTGGCGGGGACGGCAAAGATGCGCGGCTCAGGCAAATTCAACGACGCCAGTTCTTCGCGATCGATGCGGAAAGAACCCCGCGACGTCAGTCGTTCTGCGCGCGCGGCGGAAAGGCTGGTCTTTTGCTCCCATGAAATCCGTTCGGGAGTGAGGCGATGAGATCCTGGAACATAGGTCAGCGGGCCTTCATCCTCTCGGACATCCGTCAGGAACAGCCAAGCCTTCATGGTCGGATGGAAGGTGTCAGCATGGAGCTCCTGCTGCGGATCAGGCGGAGCATCGAACAGACTGGCAAAAATCGACTGAATATAGTGCAAAGGTTCCATCTTGCTGGAGCTGACGTATCGGACAAGGCCGTGCCAACACGGATCCTGCAGCAGGGCGCGAGCAGCCGGGATCGCCGCCAACGCCTGCGGATCGAGCGCCAGCCGCCTGGTGATGGTATCGCCTTGAACCGTCTCGCGTGCAGGTCCGCAATAGGAAAGTACGCCATCGCGCAACGCTGCAAATGTCTGGGGATCGAGAAAGTCGTGTTTCAAGACGAAGCCATCTCTATCGAACGCGGCGCGATCGGCCGGATCAATCTCGTGCGCGAGGCGGCGGCGGCGAATGGCCGCCATGCGATGGGCAAGCTTTAGCCGCAGAACATGAAGCCCGGCGTGGTTCAGCCGCCGCGATCCGATTACCGGATTGTCTGCGAAACTCTTCGCGCCGGTGGCCAGCTGCATCAGCCACCATGGCCACAGCGCGTGGCGCAAGAATGTCCCATTGCCCATTGAGGTAACTTAGCTGTCCCGTGAACCTTCAGCGAGGAACCATCGGTCATTTCCCTCAAGGGCCAGCGCGGTCAGGATGCCGCTATTATATGCGCCGGTATCAATTCCGATGCGATTATGGCGAATCTCCGGCCCCTGCCGGATCGTATGGCCATGAACGACCATCATGCCATGATCGCGATCATCGGTAAGGAACGGATCGCGGATCCAGCGAAGGTCAGCGCTAGTCTGCTGGTCGATAGGAACGCCGGGACGAATGCCGGCATGAACGAAGAGATAATCGCCGATCATCACGCGGTCGGGCAAGCTGTTGAGGAAGGCTATGTGGGTTTCAGGGATATGCTTTCGCATCCGGGCGGCCAGTTCAGCGCCCTTCGCGCTAAACAGTGAATCTTCCGCGCCGTAACTCAGCATCGTTTCGCGCCCGCCATAGGTGAGCCAACCTGTTTCCTCGGGCAATGCGTCATCGCCAATGGAGGCAAGCATGGCTTCCTCATGGTTTCCCGCAATGCAATGAAAGGTAGCAAAGCCGCCTTGCTGAGCGCGCAGATATTCAAGCACGTGGGCGGATTCAGGGCCGCGATCGACGAGATCGCCAAGCATTACGACCTGGATATCCGCGGGGCCGCGATCACGGCCGTCCGATTTTATGCGCTCGATCAATCGGACCAGCAAATCGAATCGACCATGCACGTCGCCGATCGCGTAGACTCGCTGTCCCTCGGGAACGCAGAATTCCCGGGCATTTTCGGCAATCGGGACCTCGCGTCTGAAAAATGGAAAGCGCCACTGCATACCGGCATTTTGCGCGGTCCGCGGAGTGGTTGCAAGTCGCGTGCGATCAACAGGATTGCAACGCGATCAATGGCAGCGGTAAAAGGTCCACATAGATTTTCAGAATATTTTGTGCCTTCTCGACATGCTTGCGTGCGAGCCGGGCGAGAAGCTTTCTCAGCCCGTCTTCATGAATGCCATCCTGTCCCTGCAACCAAGCGACGCCGACCGGCAAGCGCCAGTGCGATATGTCGTTTAGCGCCAGACCAGAAGCCTTGGCGTAGAAGCGAAGATAGGAGGCGGCAGCGACATGGCGGCGGACCCGGAGCAGCGGAATATGACGCAGCCGGACTCCATATTGGGCAAACCGCAGCAACAGCTCGGTGCGCGCGATGTCGGTCGCTGGATGACCGATGCTTGCCTTGAACCAGTCGATGATGGCCAGGCCTTGTCCTGTCATGATCGCGTTGCCGGGATGGAGATCGCCATGGCACAAACGATCTCCCACCGGCAGGTCATCAAGGACGTTAAGCGCCGCACATTTCAGTGCGTCCGAGACATGCGCGGACTCGATGCGTCGAAGCAACGCGTGGCGTTGGAAAACGAGATGGTCTTTGCCGGGGTGTTGGTGGATTTGTGCGTGCCGCTCGGCCAGTGCCTTAAGCGACGCCCATTGGCGCAAGGGCTTGCGATTAAGTTCCACCCGCAGAGTTGGGCGTTCCAGATCTTCAAATATGATGCCCCACCGATCGTCGAGCCTGCGCATCTCCACCGGCCGCCCGACAAAAATGCCTAAATCATGAGCAAAGCGCGCAGCGTCATATTCGTAACGCACCAGCTCTTCAGCCATGCCGTCCCTGAAAAGCTTCAGTACCTGTTTCTCAGGCAGGCGATAAACCGCAGCGCTGCTGCCCTCATCGACCAGGTCCCGTACATCGAATGCCATCGCACGAGAGTATTGCATTTCGCCATACAGGCAAGATTGCGGGACAAGGCGCCTTTAGCCTGCCACATTCGTGGTCGCTATCCTCGAGCATATGGTGAGCACCGCTTTCAAATGATCTGGCCACGTCGGCATCGACCATGATGCTATCCGCTCTTGCTGCGCGGCTCTCTCTCGGGAATCTTGGGTAGCGTATGCTCTGATTGCAGATAGCCAGGCCATTCCATCGACCGGATCGAGATACTCGGGCGCCTGGCCGCCTACTTCGCGCAGCGCGGCGATATCGCTGCAGATGACGGGTACGTTCATTGCCAACGCCTCTGCGACAGGCATTCCATAGCCTTCCGCAAAGGAGGGAAGGAGGAGTGCTTTTGCACCGCGGATCAAGCCTTCGATATCGCGATCCGATACCCGCTTTGCCTCGACGACGTGATCCGTAAGGGCGGGGCAGCGATCAAGCATGTCGATGACATTTTCGTTTTCCCAACCCCGGCGGCCGATCAGAACGAGTTTTGGAATCTCCCCGGGTCGTTTTTCCTCGGCCATCCGCCGCCACAAGTTGAGCAGCAGCAAATGGTTCTTGCGGGGCTCGATCGTGCCCACGCAGATGAAATAGGGCGAAGCGACCTGAAGGGTCGGTGCAGTGTCGGCGCCCACGTGGGTTCCCAGATGGGCAACGGTAATATCCGGAAAGCCGCCGGTCGGCGTGAGATACGCAATGAGCGCTTCCCGCGTGGCCGCACTGTTTGCAACGAGCGCATCGGCATGTTGCCCCAGCGTGTCGATCCGTCGCCCGTGCCGCTCAGCGCCGCCGGGCCGCGCATATTCCGGATATTGGATGGGGATGAGATCGTGGACGAGGCAGACAAACCGTGCAGCTTCGCGTTGCAAAATCGCCCGCACACGCCCCGGGCGATCGAGATGATGGGGCGAAGCCTGAAGGTAAATCCGCACACGGCCGGGCGTCGGTGACGGTATACGACGCGGACGAAGTTGAAAAAGCTTTGCCGCCGCCTGCAAGCGGAGCCGCGTTTTGGAGAATGACGTCTGCCCGTTCCAGAGCATCTCGGTCTGATCGAGGAATTCGAGAACGTTCCTGCGCGGCAGTCGCCCATAGGCGCCATAGGGCTGGACCGCTGCGAAATGGAGTTGATCGGGAATTAGACGCAAAAGTTCGCGTGCGTATGCCATTTCGACGCGATCGATGCCGGTCGGTGTCGGATGCAATATCCGCGAAAGCAACCGAGAGAGATCGAGGATGATTTCCGGCTGAACGACCTCAACGGCAACTGCGCTCATCGGGTGTATTGATCAGCGAAATTCACGCGAGACTACGGACAACGAGACTGGCCTCGCTATTGGTCGTCAGCCTTCGGAAGGCTTCGTCGACCAGCAACTGCAGTCCCTCTTGGCTGGCAAAGCCGCCACGGATCAGGCATCGATCGATCAATGTGCGGCAGAAGGCATCATAGATCTTTGGATCGGGTTTGGACGGTCCCTGCCAGAAATCGTCAAGAATGCTTTGGTCCGTTATGCCCTCGATGTCATATATCGCGCGGCCTAGCACCTTTACGGGCACGCCGGCGCCGAGAGCGAGCGTGCCGGTCGTGCTGTTGACAGTAACGACGCCCCGCGCGCGCTGGACAATCTGGGCGATGTCGCCGCCCTCGAGGAAATGAAGGCGCCCCTTGATATCGTAAAGCTGTTCGAGACGCGAAACCGTGCGCCGCCAATGTGCCAGTCCATTATCAAGCGGATGGAGCTTGATGACCAGATGCACGTCTTTCGGCGCCGAGCGTGCGAAGCTTGCGACAACATATTCGGTCGCCACTTTCATGTTCGTGAAGGGTGAATGGACACGGATCTGATGATCCGAGCTCAGCTGGAGCGGCAACAGGAAATGATCGACTGTAGCGATCTTCGCGAGCGTCTTGCCGGTGCGTTTTTCGGCGCGCGGCATGCCCAGAAAGCGGTTGCACCAGCCAAGGCCCTCCCAGACTGCCGTATTTGGACGATGCGAGCGGTAAAAGGGGAATCGCAATCCGCCCTTTGTGAGGTTGAAATAATAACGGAATGCTTGCCTGGATCTCAGCCCCGGTATCGCGGGAATCGGCGGCAGATCGGGCGTAACCGACAGGGCTTTCGCCTGACTGACATACCATTTCGGATCGCGCGACAGGGTGGAACGGCCATTGACGCCGTCAAGCTCCATCGTCACCCAATCTGGCCGAATATAGCCTTCCTCGAAGACATGGATTCGCAGCTTGCGCAAGACCGCCATGCCATGGGCGGCTTCGTGCAGTGGCCGGCAATCGCCGAATAATATTACGTCAGTGATATGATGTGTGACGACAAAATTGTCGAAATAATGCGGCCAGTCCTTGGCCCGGCCGCGATAATCGATGGCATCTTCATGCCAGTCGGCACGATCACCGCCATTGAAATTGATCCGGTGCACCGGGAAACCGCGTTCTTTGAGGGTATCACCCAATCTCTTGAAGAATGGGCCCGGCGGTCCTTGAAGGAAGAGGTAGGCGCGCCGTTCGATTGGCTTCGGTTTCATTTTAGTTTTAGCTCGCTCGCCATTCGACGTGCCCTCCCCTGTAGATTGCGAAGGCGCGTCAGCCAAGTCCGCTGCGGCGATTTTTGCGCAGAAAGACGATTGATCAGAACTTCCGGCGTGCAGGGAAGGTGGGTGACCGGATCGAGATAGTGCGGATAAAGCAGAAGGACACCGGCCGTAAGCTCGCGCAGGCTGAGTTGTCGACCGCGTCGTTCGGGAACTTCGCCCAGATCGCGCGTAAGTCCCCATCCCGCATAAAAGGGTGTGCCGTGCGCGACGACCTCGACTCCGCGTAACAGGGCCTCAAAGCCAGCCAGCGACGTCAAAACGTGGATGGCATCGATCGCATCGAACAGATCGCTGATCGCGGTGTCCCGAATGATCAGATCGGCATGTTCCAGAATACTAGTGTCAGCCACGGCCCCCTTGCGATGCCCCGCGTCAACATCGGGATGCGGCTTGAACCAGATTTCCGCATCCGGCTCCATTTCGCGCGCGCGCCTTAACAGCTCCAGGTTGCTGGTAATTCCGTTACCACCCAACATGACCGAAAGGTCGTCTTCAACCTGCCCGGTGACCAATATACGGCGGCGGGTCCGCTCCGGAAGATCACTCTTGCCGCCCGCTTCATATTTGCTGATTCGGGACTGGACGATGAGCGATATCAGATCTTCAGCACGTGCAATCAATTCCGGGCAAAATATCGTGGTCTTGAGCAAGTTCTCAAGATCGCTTGGCTTCGTTGGATCGTAGTGCGCACCGGATCGATCAAGAACAATGGAAAAAGGCGGATGACATTCTGCCCCTAGTCCGAGCGAGCGAATGAAACCGTCTTCGACCTGATAATAGGGAATGGCTTCGGCAGCCGCTTTCCGCGGCAGATCGGGAGCGGTTCGGGCCGGCCACGCGATGATAGCCGCATTCACCGCTTTCGCGTCCTTGAGCGCCTGTTTTGCCGAAATGGCAAAATCGAGCTGGCTTTCTTCCCCAGTCCACAAGAGCTGCGCGACTTCTCGACGCTTCCACGAAGCGATGCCAGCGGCGACGACCTGCCGACCGCCATAACCTGGATTGCGCTCAAGGTGCGCGCGCCAGAAGCCCAACAACGCAACCGCGGCTTCAGGCGAACAAGGCCGATCCGTGAACGGATCCCGATATTCCGCGTTTTCCAGTAACAGACGGTAGGCGAGTTCTTTCCGGCCATCCGATGACATTGCCGTCGCATTCCCGCTGTGTGTGGCGCACAGCAGATTGAGCAGCCGGCCTTCTTCGGTCGACAAGCCGGCTTCTCCCCAGGGATCGCGTCTCCGATTCCAAAAGGCGCCACCCACGCGTTCCCGGGCGATCGCTTTGGTCAGACGATCGGCCCGCTCCAAATCAGAAGCGGTCGGCGCGCCCGCCAAGGGACGTAATCGAACCCCGCTGACAGCAGCCACATTCGCCGCCACCCCCGGAAAGGGCGGCGCGCGCAGCAGGGGCACGTCCAGCCTGGCGGAGGCTAAGTTATCCCCGTCCATTGCCAACATCGGATGCCGTCGCTCCTGCCGCTTTGTCGCAACGCGCGAAAATTGCCTTCACTCCTTGGACGTTAGCATCGTCGGCGCGCCTTGACCGCAAAATATAGAATGTTGATACACATAGAAAGTTTTGCGCTTCAATTAGGGGTACTCAATGAACCAATTTCCCATTCTGGTCACTGGCGGCGCAGGGTACATTGGTAGTCATGCCGTACTTGCGCTTGCCGATGCAGGGTGGCCCGTAGTCGTGATTGACAATCTGATCACCGGCTTTCGCTGGGCAGTCGACGAGCGTGCAACGTTCGTCGAGGGCGATGTCGGTGACCCGGTACTGGTCGGCCAAGTGCTGGCCGACCACAAGATCGGTGCGATCATGCACTTTGCAGGTTCTGTGGTTGTCCCCGAATCCGTCGAAAACCCGCTTAAATATTATCACAACAATACGGCCAACAGCCGCAGCCTGATCGAAAGCGCGGTAAAGGCCGGGGTGAAGCACTTCATCTTCTCATCGACCGCTGCGACCTACGGCATACCAGATGTCATCCCGATCCAGGAAGATGGTCAGACCAGGCCGATCAATCCTTATGGCATGTCGAAGCTCATGACAGAGGCCATGCTGGGGGACGTCGCTGCGGCGCACCCCATCAACTATTGCGCACTGCGTTATTTCAACGTGGCCGGAGCCGATCCGGCTGGCCGCTCGGGCCAATCCACAGTCGGCGCGACCCACCTTATCAAGATCGCCGTAGAGGCCGCTCTGGGCAAACGCGAGAAGGTTGCAGTGTTCGGAACGGATTTCTCTACCCCCGACGGTACTGGCGTGCGCGATTATATCCACGTGAGTGATCTTGCGGACGCGCATCTTCACGCGCTGACGCTACTGGCCAGCGATCCTGCGCAAAGCCACATCATGAATTGCGGCTACAGCCGTGGCTTCTCGGTGCTTGAGGTGCTGGATGCGGTTGATCGCGTTGCCGGCGTAACTCTGGAGCGCGCAATGTCACCGCGCCGGGCTGGGGATCCGGACGCACTGGTTGCCGACAACGGCCGTATCCTTACGCGGACTGAGTGGCGTCCACGCCATGCGGACCTGGATGGCATCGTGCGCGATGCGCTGGCATGGGAAAAAACGCTCGCCGTTTGATCCCGTGCCACGGCAGTGTATGGCAATGGGATGGTGCAACCGAACAGATGCGATATCGCAATATTGGGCGGAGGGCTTGCGGGAGGATTGATCGCGCTGGCGCTCGCTCGCAAGCGACCGGATCTCGATGTCCTGCTTATCGAGGCCGGTGATACGATCGGCGGCAATCATATCTGGTCCTTCTTCGAGAGCGATATCGCAAAAGAGGACCGCTGGCTCGCAGCGCCGCTCGTCAGCCACAGCTGGCCAGCCTACGACGTCGCTTTTCCCCGCCGTCGCCGAACGCTGAACAGCGCATATCACTCCATTCGCTCGGAACGGCTTGATGAAGCGGTTCGTAGGGCCTTGCCGCCGGAAGCCCTTCTCACCGGACGGCGGGTGCATACGGCTGGGCCAACCTCAGTTTTGATGGACGATGGTAGCCGTATCGAAGCGAGCGGTGTGATCGATGCACGCGGAACTGGTGATCTCGACCATCTATCGCTCGGCTGGCAAAAATTCGTGGGGCATGAGGTGCGGCTCGATAAGCCTCACGGTCTTGAGCGCCCGGTGATCATGGATGCCTCGCTTGAGCAGATCGACGGCTATCGTTTTGTCTATGTCCTGCCATTCGCGCCCGATCGCCTCTTGATAGAAGACACTTATTACAGCGACCGCCCCAATCTTACGCCTGGCGTCGTCGCGCCGCGCATAGCGCATTATGCTGCTGGCCGAGGCTGGCGGGTTGCCGAAGTGCTGCGCGAGGAGACCGGCGTCCTGCCCGTCGCGATGGGCGGCGACTTCGAGGCCTATTGGCGCTCGGGCGGCCACGGCGTCGCCAAGGCCGGGATGCGCGCGGCACTTTTCCATCCGGTGACCGGTTATTCCTTGCCCGATGCAGTAAGGACAGCCGTTAAAATTGCCAAAATGCAGGATTTAAGCGGCGACGCGCTTCATACCGCGCTTCACGCCGACGCGCGCAGTGCCTGGCGAAGCCGTGGCTTTTATCGCATGCTGAGCCGAATGCTGTTCCGCGCCGCCATGCCGCCGGAGCGATGGAAGATCCTGGACAAATTCTATCGCAGCCGGAGAGGATTGATCGCGCGCTTCTACGGCGGCCGATCAAACTTTGCCGACAAGGTCAGCATATTGACTGGCAAGCCCCCGGTGCCAATCGGTCGCGCGCTTTCCGCCATGCTGAGGCGGAGGGGATGAGCGAAAGCATTTGCCGCGCCGCTGTGATTGGCGCCGGCTTTGGAGGGCTGGCGCTTGCGATCCGGCTGCAATCCGCGGGGATAGAGACGACGATCGTCGAAGCGCGGGACAAGCCTGGCGGGCGGGCGTATGTCTGGCACAAGGACGGTTTTACCTTCGATGCCGGGCCAACGGTAATCACTGATCCCGATTGCCTGCGCGAGCTCTGGGCATTGTCCGGCCGTGACATGGCCGAAGATGTGACCTTGCTTCCCGTATCGCCCTTTTATCGGCTCAACTGGCACGACGGCACGAATTTCGATTATAGCAACGACGACGCGGCGCTCCGCCGCGAGATCGCGGCGCTCAATCCTGAAGATGTCGGCGGCTATCAGCGCTTTTTGACCTATTCGACCTGTGTCTACGCCGAGGGCTACGAAAAGCTGGGCCACGTCGCATTTCTCGATTTTGCATCGATGGTGAAGGCAGCGCCAGCATTGATGCAATATCAGGCTTGGCGCTCGGTCTATTCGATCGTCTCTTCTTACGTGAAGAACGAAAAGCTGCGCGAGGCCCTCAGCTTTCACACGCTCCTCGTCGGCGGCAATCCTATGACGACAAGTGCGATTTACGCATTGATTCATAAGCTCGAAAAGGATGGCGGCGTCTGGTTCGCAAAGGGCGGCACGCATGCACTGGTGCAAGCGATGGTTACCCAGTTCGAACGTCTGGGTGGTGCCATCAGACTGGACGATCCGGTCGAGCAGATCGAGACGCTGGGGGACAAGGTGACCGGCTTACGCACGAAAAGCGGCTGGCGTCAGGATTTTGACGCTGTCGCAAGCAACGCCGATATCGTCCACAGCTATCGCGATTTGCTCCGCCATTCCACGCGCGGGCAGAAGGCAGGCAAAAAGCTGGTCGGAAAGAAATTCTCGCCCTCACTCTTCGTGGTGCATTTCGGGATCAAGGGTACATGGCCCGGAATACCGCACCACATGATCCTCTTCGGGCCGCGCTATCGTGAGTTGCTGAAGGATATTTATGATCACGGCGTCCTGCCGGGTGATTTTTCGCTCTACCTGCATCATCCGACCGTCAGCGACCCGAGCCTGGCACCGGAAGGATACTCCACATTCTATGCGCTGGCGCCGGTGCCGCATATGGGTAAGCTGCCGGTCGATTGGGATGAAATCGCGCCGATCTATAGCGAGCGCATCCTGGACGAAATCGAGCGTCGCCTCATTCCCGATATTCGCGAGCGCATCGTGACCAGCTTTCATTATACACCGGCGGATTTCGGGCGTGATCTCAACGCTCATCTGGGATCCGCGTTCAGTCTTGAGCCGATCCTCACCCAATCGGCCTGGTTCCGGGTTCACAATCGCGATGACCGGATACCCAACCTTTATTTCGTGGGTGCGGGCACCCATCCAGGTGCTGGCATCCCCGGGGTCGTGGGTTCGGCCAAGGCGACTGCCGGGCTGATGCTCGATGACCTCAATCGCTGACCGTGCGGCGCTGGTCGATTTCGCGCGCGATAGCATAAGGCGCGGTTCGAAAAGTTTCGCAGCCGCGAGCCGCTTGTTTGATCGAATAACCCGTGAGCGCGCATGGTTGTTGTACGCTTGGTGCCGGAAGGCCGACGATATTGCCGATGGTCAGACAATGGGCGGAGCAGGGGATGGCAGTGTCCTCGACGAGGCGCTTCTTGCTGAAATCAGGCGGAAGACCGAAGTCGCATTAACCGGCGAGTGGGTCGGCGATCCCGCCTTCGACGCGCTGGGCGTGGTGGCGCGCGAATGCCATATTCCGCATGTCTACGCCCACGACCTCATCGACGGTTTTGCGCTGGATGCGGCAGGCTTTCACCCGCGCAGCGAAGACGACCTCTACCGCTATTGCTATCATGTTGCCGGCGCCGTCGGTTGCATGATGGCGATCATAATGGGCGTCGATCCGCAAGATGACGAGACGCTCCATCGGGCGTGTGATCTTGGCATAGCATTCCAGCTGGCAAATATCGCGCGTGACATTGCCGAAGATGCCGCTAGCGGGCGATCCTATCTTCCGACGGATTGGCTTGCCGAGATGGATATTCCGCCGGGCGAAGAGTTGAAGCCGCATCATCGCCCGCGCCTGGCGATCCTGGCTAAGCGCCTGGCGGACAGGGCCGAATCCTACGAAGCCAGCGCGCGGTTCGGGGCGGCGGCTTTGCCGTATCGATCAGCCTGGGCCGTGCTGGCAGCGGCCGGCATCTATGGCGATATCGCACGCGAGGTTCGCGCCCGCAAAGCTGCGGCCTGGGACCATCGGGTAACTACCTCGAAATCAGCAAAGCTCGGATGGATCGCGCGCGCAGCGGTTCAGGCGTTAAACCGAAAGAAATTCGATGACCCAGGACGGGCCGGACTCTACATCAGGCCGAGCAGGTCTGAAATTGGAACGAACGCGAACGCGACCGAGCTGTCGGCCACGCCATAGGGCATGAAGATGTCGTTGCCGACGCGCATAGCGCCACACGTATAGACGACGTTCGGCACATAGCCCTCACGATCCTCGTCCGAAGCATGCAGGATCGGCTCTGACGTCCGGCCCAGAAGCTTGGACGGGCTCTTCTTGTCGAAGAGCGCAGCGCCAATCGAATATTTGCGCATCGCTCCGACGCCGTGGGTGAGCACCAGCCAACCTTCGTCCAGTTCGATCGGGGATCCGCAATTCCCGATCTGAACGAACTCCCACGGATATTTGGGCTTCATCAGCAACCGGCCTTCGCCCCAGTTCTCCAAATTATCGGATTCGATAAGGAACAGATTTTCGCCGTCCTGGCGCCCGATCATCCGGTAAATGCCGTCATCGGCAGAAGGAAACAGCGCCATACCCTTGTTTCGGGCAGCGCTCCCTCGCAGCGGCACCATCTCGAAATCCCTGAAATCGTGGGTGCGAAGCAGTTCGGATCGAATCTGGTAGCCATTGTAGGCGGTGTAGGTTCCCAGCCATTCGGTGCTGCCATCCGGGTGGGTGAAGGAGACGAGGCGCAAATCCTCGAGCCCGTTGCGCTGTGCGTCGGTGATCGGAAACAAAACCGTGCCGGAAATGGAAACGTCGCGATCACGATGGATCATAATCGGCCCGTCTTCGCGCGCGCTGGCCAGCGTCGCGGAATTGGCGGCCGTTGCGAAGGGAGGTTCAGGCATCAATTCGAATTCGCGCTGATCTGAAACGATGCCTTCGCGAAACGCAACGGAAGAGATATGCCCCTCGCCGACCGCCCGCAACGACATTATCAGGCGGATCGAGCCTGGCTGTAGTCCGCTTTGATCTGGATGGCGTACGACGCTCGGGTTCATCAACGCGGCAGCAGCATAGCTATATTCGTGGCAGAAATAGGCGCCGATCAGTTCCTGAACATCTTGCGAGAGTTTCGACCCCTCCAATCCAAGATGATCTTCAACCTGCTTGAATCGTTTTTCGAACACTTTGCGGGTTTGCCAGTGCCGCGCTTCGAAATCCTTGAAAACCAGCAAAAGCTCCGACTGGATCGCTGGCGAATCGAGCGAAAGAACGTGTTCCACGATCCTTTCGGATCGGGTTTGTCCATTGATATCGGGCTGATGCGGCAAGTGAAATGGCCGAACCACCACTCGCGACGGATCTGCGCGAAGTCTCAGCGCATCATAGTGAACAGCTAGCATCGGCCCCCGCGTTAAATTATCGCGCGCTCAGGCTCAACTCCCGATCCTGCTGATTTTCACTCAAAAGTGTTTTTATGGCGCTGGTTGCGAGATGAAATGCCAAAACGGACTCAGCACCCTGATTGAGATTAACCCCGCCCGGCATCAACCCGTCAAAACACTCTCCCGTCGTGGGATCGCCCAACGCAAGTCCGAGATCATTCTCACCCAGGAACCAGCGATAGGCCGTCAGCGCCGTTTGTCGCCAGCGTTCGTCGAGGGTGATAGTCAGCGCGGCCGAACAAGCATCGATCGTCGCCCATGCTTCCAATGGCTGCTGATCAAAGGGTTCCGGCGGCGCAAATTCGCGGCCGAAGCTATCTGAACCCACCGCTCTGAAATGGCCTTTTTCCGCGGTCTGCTGGGTTATGATCCACTCGAGTGTTTCAAGGCCGACATCAACCATGTCTTGGCGCCCCAGCGCGCGACCGGCTCTGAGCAATGCTTCCGGCAAACGGCAGTTGTCATATGCAAGAACGATCTCGAACCAGGCCCAATCAGGCCGACGATTGCGAGCCACGAGGGCGAGAAGATTTTCCCCCATGGTGGTCATGATTTCCAGCGCGAGCGAATGGCGCGGATGCGCTTCACCCATACCAACCGCACCCAAGATCGCGAAGGCTTGTGCCCGCGGCGAGCTCAGCTTCATCACATGGCCGGCAACCTGATCGAACAGGCTGCGCGCCCAATGACGTAACTGGCTCAGGCGGCTGTCGCGCGCAGTAATGCCGATCGACCACAACGTCCGGCCGAAGCTGTCTTCCGATCCGACTTCCTCGAGCCAGCTGCGATCGAATGCCATGAAATTGCGGAAACTGCCTTTATCTGGATTCCAGGCGTATTGGATAAACGACGCGTATGTCGGTGCCCATCGATCATGTTGTGCGTCGGGCAAGTCAGTGAGCGCGTTCATCAATAACAGCGCGCGGGCGTTATCGTCGATGCAATAGCCATGGTTGCGATCAGGCACTGAATAGAGGCTATGCTGATACATGCCGGTTTCGTCGCTCAGCCGCTCGATCGCGTTGAAAGATACGGAAGTGGGGATTGCCCGTTTTGGCGCGGCCGTGATCCGGGTGGGGACGAAATCACGAACCAACTCACATTCTGCCATGACGGCCTCCGCATAACGTGGCCAAATCATGGTACGGCCGAGTGCATAGGCCCGCTGGCGCAATGTATCGCGGGTTTCATCGTCATCAAGCAGCGCCGAAATCTCACGGGAAAAGCCCGCGCTGTCCCGGAAATCCACGATGCGACCATGATCCGCCGCGAGCAATTCGCGGGCGTGAATGTACGGGGTAGATACGACCGGTTTTCCAAGGCCGATGGCGTAGGAAAGCGTACCCGAGGTGATCTGCGCCGGATTGAGGTAGGGCGTCACATAGACGTCCGCTGCGGTTAGATAGTCCGCCAGTTCGTCCAGTTCGACAAACGCGTCTACCCACCGCACATTGGCTTCGAGACCAAGGGCGACCACTTGCGCCTTGAGCCGATCGCGATAAGCTTCGCCCTCGTGGGCGACGAGATGTGGATGGGTGGCGCCGAGAATGATGTACGTCACGGGTCGTCTGGCATGAGCGACGATGTCCGGGAGCGCCCCGATTAGCGTTTCGATGCCTTTGTCCGGCGAAAGCAGGCCAAAGGTCAGGATCACGTCATGGCCGGCGAGACCAAGTTTTGTCTTCATGGCATCGGGCGCGACGAACGGACGATCGGGTATGCCGTGTTTCACGATCGCTATCTGGCTCGCACGCGCGCCATAACGCCGGATCAAGATTTCGCGCCCTGCTTCAGCCATAACGATGATCTTGGCGGAACGGCGAAGCAGGGCATCGATCACCCGACGCTGAGCCGGATCGGGATTCTCAAGAATGGTGTGGAGGGTCACGAGCAAGGGCGCCGTCGTCCGATCGAGCAAGCGAAGGATATGATCGCCCGCGTCACCGCCGAAGATGCCAAATTCATGTTGCAGCCAAATTACGTCGGCACCGCTTTGCTCGATCTGTCGGGCGGCAGAGAGATAGGATTCCGGTTCGTTCTGATTGATTTGCGCGGTGACCGCTTCCGGATAATCATAAGACTGACCGGGATCGGTCATGGCATAGACATCGACCGCAACCGCAGGAAAACGGTCGCGTAGCGCTGACCAGCTATCGGTCGTGAAAGTTGCAAGGCCACATCGCCGTGGAAGAAAGTTTCCAATAAGCGCGATCTTGTCAATATTCTGCCGCGAACGTGCAACCGTGTGCTTCAAGATGTGCTGGTCCAAAGGGGGTTCGAGCGGCAAATTGCTCATTCAGAAAATCTCCAAGAGCTTAATAGCCAATGAACGAACGACTCCGTAGTTGGTTGCGCTGCAGGGTATCATGCCGCATCGCACAATGATAGGTGAACGCCCTCCCGTAATGTCGCGTTTGCAAACTAGATGCGCTCAGCCTGACTAACAGCGTCTGCCGCGCGCAGCCCCGCGAGTATACGCATCAGATGCTGCACATCCCGTACCTCGATCGTGATGTGATAAGTGTGAAAGCCGTGATCCCGGTGCACTAGTCCAAGATTGACGATGTTGGCGCCATGGGCGCCAAGAATGCCGGCGGCCACCCCCAAGGTGCCAGCTTCATTCTTGACCACGACGGAAAGCCGGGCCGTTCCGCCGTCAGATCCGTCGCCCCATGCGAGATCAACCCAGTCGGCATCGACACTCTCCGCGAGGAACGGACAGTCGATCGCATGAACCTCGACAGATTCACCGGGCTTACGCAGGCCGACGATACGGTCGCCGGGCACGGGATGGCAGCAAGTCGCGAGGTTAAAGGCGACGCCAGGTGTAAGGCCGCGCATGGAAATGGGCTCACGCTGCGCGGGCACGGGCACTGCATTGTCGCCGCCGGCTGATCCGGGCATTAACGCTTCCAGTATCTGTGCGTCTGTCAGCGTTCTCCGCGCGATCGCCTCCATGAGCGCTTCAGCGTCCGGTAGATTCAGCCGTCGGCATGCCGCTGCCAGTGCTTCCTGCCCCAGCTGCGCGGGCAAACGCGCAACGATCTCGTCGTAGAACTTGCGGCCCAGCGCTATCGTTTCTTCGCGCTCCTTGTGGCGAACGTAGCGCCGGATTGCGGCTCGCGCTTTGCCCGTCGTAACGAATCCTAGCCAGTTGACTTCGGGCTCCTGTGCCTTTGAGCGCAGAATTTCGACCTGGTCGCCATTCTCGATTGGCGTGCGCAGCGGAACTACCCGCCCGTTGATCTTGCTGCCAACGGTTTGATCACCTAGGTCGGTATGGACCGCATAGGCAAAATCAACCGGTGTCGCTCCCTTGGGCAGCTGGATGAGCTCGCCCGTTGGCGTGAACGCAAAAATGCGGTCCGCGTACATGGCGAGGCGCGTATGCTCGAGAAGTTCTTCCGCTGAGCCGGCGTGATCGAGTATCTCGATCAGGTCCCGAATCCAGCTTATTTGCCCGTCCGGCTTTACAATATCGGACTGCTTGTAGGCCCAGTGCGCTGCCAGTCCATATTCAGCCTGCGCGTGCATTTCCGCCGATCGGATCTGAATCTCGATCCGCATCTTTTCGGTATGAATCACCGAGGTGTGCAAGGATTGGTAACCGTTGCGCTTCGGGGTGGAGACATAGTCCTTGAAACGGCCAGGGACCATCGGCCACTTCTGATGAATGAGCCCAAGCGCGCGATAGCACTCGGCCGCATCGCCAACGATCACCCGGAAGGCCATGACATCGGATAGCTGCTCGAAGCTGATGTGCCGTTCAGCCATCTTCTTCCATATTGAATAAGGATGTTTTTCTCGGCCAACGACCTCGGCCTTGATCCCGCTACGGCCGAGCAGCATCCGCACGCCTGATCCGATGCGCGCGATCAGATTGCCGCCGCCCTCGTGAAGATGGGCAAGGCGCTTGACGATGGAGGCATAGGCTTCCGGTTCGAGCTCGCGAAATGCAAGTTCCTGCATTTCCTTCATGAACTCGTACATACCGATACGCTCGGCGAGCGGCGCATAGATATCCAGGGTTTCGCGGGCGATGCGGCGACGCTTGTCGACCGAAGGAATATAATGCAGCGTCCGCATGTTGTGCAGGCGGTCGGCCAGCTTGACGAGCAGCACACGGATATCGTCCGACATGGCCAGTAGGAACTTGCGGAGGTTTTCGGCAGCGCGCTCATTTTCAGTTTGCGCTTCGATCTTCGAAAGCTTCGTGACGCCATCGACTAGGCGGGCGATGCTGGGTCCGAACGCTTTCTCGATCTGCTCCGGCGTTGCAACCGTATCCTCGATCGTATCATGAAGGATCGCGGTCACGATCGTTTCGTCATCAAGGCGCAGGTCAGTCAGAATACCGGCGACTTCGATCGGATGGCTGAAATACGGATCCCCGCTGGCGCGCTTTTGGCTACCGTGCGCCTGCATCGAAAACACATAGGCGCGGTTGAGCATGGCTTCGTCCGCATCGGGATCGTAGCCTTTGACCCGCTCCACCAGTTCATATTGTCTTAGCACGCCTCTATGATGTGGTGCTAATGCCCATGGATGCAACAAAAACCCGCGGAGAAATAAGGTTATCCCTGCTTTTCATGTTCGCCGCGTCGCGCGGGACACAATCCAAGCGGTATTCCGCATAGATCGGCCTTTGCGCGCGCGGCGATTGCGCTTATCTTGCGTCCGTGGAGAGCGATCAACTTTACAAAATCATTGGGCAATGCAGCCTTCCGGCCGCGCTGGAAGTGATGGGCGAGCGCTGGTCGTTTTTGATCCTGCGGGGTGCATTCAACGGCCTTAACCATTTCGAACAATTCCAAGCGCAGCTCGGCATCGCCCGGAATATTTTGGCCAACCGCCTAACAAAGCTGGTCCAGCACGGGATCTTGCGACGGAGCGGCTGTGAGGATGATCGCCGAAAGGTGATGTATCAGCTCACACCCAAGGGCGAGGCATTATTGCCTACGCTGGTCGCACTTCGACAATGGGGCGAACGTTGGGAGGCCTGTACGCCGTGCAATCCGGTGCTGGTCGATAGGCGCGATCACAAACCCATATCGCAGATGCGTGTGGTTGCCGCTGATGGGCGTCCACTCGATCCAAGCGATCTCACCTGGGTGGATCGCGGTGAGATCAATCAGTCGTAATCAGGACCAATATTCTGATTGCGCGGCGGCGCGGCAGCGGTGAGGCGCAGCGCTTCGGCCGAAGCGCTCAGCGAGCCGAGTTCGTCTGGCGCATCGTCGTCGTCGACGCGGAAACGCTGCAACCCGCCAACCACGGCTTCCAGAAGATCAGCCGGCAAAACGGTTTCTTCGGCAATTTCGCGCAAGGCGACGACCGGATTTTTATCCCGATCGCGGTCGATCGTGAGCTCGCCTCCAGAAGAAATTTGCCGCGCCCGCTGGGACGCAAGCAATACCAGATCGAACCGGTTAGGAATTTTGTCGACGCAATCCTCGACGGTGACGCGCGCCATATGAAACGCTCCGCTATATGACAGGGCTAATGGAAAGTCGGGCGCCTAACAGGCGCGGTCTTCGCTGTCAATCAAATCGGCCGATCATTGTGGAACCGGCGCCCGATAAATGGGTTGGCGAGCGATGACGGAAACTCCTTCACAGACGTATTCCGTCGACGGTATTTTGCTGACGCCCTATTTCACGGGCGCGCAGCGAATGGATGCACTGATCTCGCTCATCGACGCGGCAAAATCCAGCCTCCGACTGTTCTATTACATTTTTAACGAAGATCGTGCGGGGACCAAAGTACGCGATGCGTTGCTGTCCGCCCTGGGACGCAAGGTCACCGTTTCGCTTACGATCGACGGATTCGGGAGCTCAGCGAGCGACGCGTTCCTTGCGCCTCTGGTTGATGCCGGAGCCAGCGTCTGCCGTTTCTCCGCGCGCTTTGGCCGCCGCTATTTGCTGCGGAATCATCAGAAGATGACGCTTGCGGACGATACCCATGCGATTATCGGCGGCTTCAACATCGCCGACGATTATTTTGAAGATACCGGCCCTACCCATTGGCGTGATCTCGGTCTGGGCGTTGACGGCGACGCGGCCCAACGGCTCGCAGGCTATTACGATGCTCTGGCGCGATGGTCGCGCAGGCAACGTGCATCCATGCGTGAGCTACGGCGTGCGCTGCGGGAATGGAGCGAGCCGAACGGGCCGGTACGTTGGCTGATGGGTGGACCGATGCGCCGCCTTAACCCATGGGCGCGTGCCGTTAAGAAGGATATGGGCTCCGCTACAAGGCTTGATATGATTTCGGCCTATTTCGTTCCGCATCCATCTATGCTCCGGCGTATCGCGGCAATCGGGCGGCGGGGGCAGGCGTTGCTGATGACGGCGGCGAAATCAGACAGCGAAATTACGGTCGCGGCGGCGAGGCACAGCTATCAGCTGCTTCTCCGGCGGGGCGTCAAAATCTGGGAGTATCGGCCCGCCCGCCTCCACACCAAATTGCTGGTACTGGATGATGCGGTCTATGTGGGATCAGCGAATTTCGACATTCGTAGCCTGTTCCTGAACCTCGAGCTGATGCTGCGGATCGAAGACAAGGCTTTCGCCGATGCGATGCGTACCTATGCTGCGTCGGAACGACGGGTCGCACAACGGATCTCACCGCAACTGCATACGCGGCGCCGGACCCTGTTTGCCCGGATTCGGTGGAGCATCGCCTACTTCATCGTGGGGGTGCTCGACCTCAGCGTCACGCGGCGCCTCAATTTCAGCGGCGTCCGCTGGCGCTAGGTCTAGGTGACGTCCATACGGTAATAGCGGACCGCGTTGCGATAAAAATATCTGTCGTTCTCATCAGCTGAAGTCTCCGACATGATCTGGACGACCGCAGCCGTGGAATCGACGAAATTGCTGACACTGTCCTGCGCTGGATAGTCGCTGCCGAACATGATCCGGTCGAACCCTAAGGCGTCCACGATATGCTCGACATGGGGGCGGACGGTATCGATCGACCAATTAGGACCTCCTTCTACCGGAAGGCCTGAAATCTTGCAGATGACGTTGTCCAGGGTCGCGATCTCACGGCGCCTCATCCACGCCTGCCTCGAAAGATGAGTTTTTCCACGGGATACGCGCCGATCGCGCCTCGATAATCTTCCGGCAGCGTTCGCATGTCCCCTGGCCATTTGTTAGGATAGCCGCTGCGAGTCTACGAGGTGGATATGGCTGTCGATCATCCGGACGGGGGTCATGGTGCCTTGCTTTCCTTCATGATGGCATTGCGCACGAGGTTTATGGCGCGGATGAGACACATATCGGGTGGTAGGCGGGCGGGTGGCTTACTGTTCTACTGGGGGTAAAACTTCACGATCAAATGGAGGGTGAGAATGCCTGGTTATGCAACGGTCGGCTCAAATCGACTGAATGAAGCTCTGCCTTTCTATGATGCCCTGCTCGCCGTGGTCGGCGTCACGACGTTGTTCGAACATAGCTCGGGCGGACGTGTCTACGGAACGCCGGGCGGGACGATGTTCGGCGTTGTAGGTCCCTATGATGGCAAGGCGGCGACGGTCGGCAACGGATCGATGTTCGGCTTCGCCGCCCATAGCCGCGAGGATGTCGACCGCTTTCATGCCAAGGCGCTGGAGCTGGGCGGCACGAGCGAGGGTGCGCCCGGTCCGCGCGGGCCGGAAGGGTCGAACGCGTATCTGGCCTATGTCCGCGACCTCGAAGGCAACAAGCTCTGCGCATTCAACATGGGTTAGGTGCTCGATGAGCGGCGTCGCCATCGTCACCGGCGGGGGAAGTGGCATTGGCCGCTCGGCCGCCCTCGCGCTTGCCGGCGCGGGATGGCAAGTCGTCATTTGCGGTCGTCGAGCCGCGGCACTTGGGCAGACCTGCGAGCTCGCAGACGGAGACATTATCGCGATCACCGCGGATGTGACGAGCGAGCCGTCGGTTGATCGTCTGTTCGCACAGACAGCGAAACAATACGGGCGCATCGACCTGCTGTTCAACAATGCCGGATCAGGCCATCCGCCTAATCCCATCGGCGACGTAGCTCTCGCAGACTGGAAAGCCGTGATCGACGCCAATGTGACGGGCGCGTTTCTGTGCGCCCGTGCCGCTTTTCGGCAGATGTCGGGCCAATCGCCACGCGGCGGGCGCATCATCAACAACGGATCGATTGCGGCACATGTGCCCAGGCCGCAGGCCGTCGCATACACCGTTTCAAAGCATGCGATCACGGGGCTGACCCGCGCGCTAGCCCTGGAAGGGCGGGCCATGAACATCGCATGCGGCCAGATCGACATTGGCAATGCCGCGACTGACATGACGGGTGCGTTCACGCAAGGCACGCTTCAGGCGGACGGCAGCATTGCCGTGGAACCGGTAATGGATATTGCCAACGTGGCAGCGTCCGTGGTCCACATGGCGGGTTTGCCGCTGGATGCGAATGTCCAGTTTATGACGATCCTTGCGACGTCGATGCCCTACATCGGGCGCGGATAATATGCTGCGCATTTCAGCCAACATCAGCACGCTATTCAATGAACTGCCCCTTCTCGACAGACCGGGTGCCGCAGCCTCAGCCGGTTTCGCTGCAGTCGAGGTGCAATTTCCGTATGTCGTTGCGGGAAACGATCTGGCGAAGGGCTGCAGCGATGCCGGTGTGGACATGGTATTGCTCAATATTTCCGCGGGCCGCCTGGATGAAGGAGAGCTTGGGCTGGCCTGCCTGCCCGGCCGCGAATCCGATTTCCGCTACGCGGTGGAAGAGGCGATCGCCTACGCCCTGCTTCTGCGCTGTCCGATGGTGAATTGCCTTGCCGGGAATATCCCCGCCGATGCCACACGATCGGCATGCTGGGAAATCCTCGTCCGCAATCTGCGCTACGCCGCGGCGCGATTTGAAACGGAAGGCATCAGGCTGCTCGTCGAACCGCTCAACCGGCGCGACCATCCGACCTTTATCCTTGCCGGCATCGAAGAAGCCGCCGAACTTTTGAGCGATGTGGCGCATCCCAATCTGTCTTTACAGTACGACGCCTATCACATGCGGGCTGCAGGCGAAGACTGGCTTGGCGAGATCGTGCGACATCGCGGCGCGATCGGCCACATTCAGTTTTCCGATTTTCCCGGCAGACACGAGCCCGGATCGGGCGACATGGATATGGCGGCGCTGTTCCAGACCATCAGTGCGTCGGACTACACGGGCTGGACCGGCGCCGAATATAGGCCGTCGGGCACCACGCCGGAAAGCCTGGGATGGTTTGCCGACCTGTCAAATCAATTTCCGTCGATACTCAGAGGTAGCGCGCAGCATGGAAACATTGCCTGAAGACGTTTCTTCGATCAGGCCGGCTGGCCTCACCATTGGTGAAGCTGTTGCGAAGCGGCGTTCGTGCCGGGCTTTCCTCGCCAAACCAGTGCCGATGGAAATGGTGCTCGACATCATCGTGCGCGCGAGCAGGGCGCCCTCCGGGGTGAATTTGCAGCCGTGGCAGATCCATGTACTTCACGGCGAAAAGCGGGACGCACTGGTTCGCCGCGTCCACGAACTGGCGCCCGAGCAGATGCTCGGCGAAGGCCCCGACTATGCGCTTCATCCCGAAATGACCCCGACCGAAAAGGCACGGCACGAGGGCGTATCGGCGGTTATGTATGCTGCGGCGGGTGTTGATCGCCATGACGTGCAATCCCGCTTCGCCCATCGCTTGCGCAACTGGAGCTTTTTTGGCGCGCCCGTCGGCTTGATTTTCACGATCGAGCGCCGGATGCAGCCAGGCCAATGGGCCGATGTGGGCATGTTCGCGCAGAATATCATGTTGCTGGCACTGGAACACGGCCTAGAGACCTGCGCGCAGGAAAGCTGGGCGTTATGGCCCGATTTAATCCGCGACCATCTTGGGCTCGGCGAAGAGCATATGGTCTACGCCGGCATGGCGATTGGCTATGCCGATCTTGATCACCCTATCAACGGTTTCAGAACCGAACGCGCAGAGCCTGCCGAGTTCATCACCGTACATCGGTGAATCCTTCCTGAAGCGTTGTGTCCAATCGAGCAGAGCGGCGCAGGATAATCAGCATGAAGGAGGGAGAAACCGACGGGAATGGAACCGATGGACAAAACGGGCGTGGCGAATGGCAATCCCGACCTATGGCGTGCGAAGAGCGCAGGGTGAGGTAAAAAGGCCAACTGATTATAAGGACTGTCTTGAAAACCCTCAGGCGGCTTGCTGCAATTTGTCCGCCGAGGGCTCCGCATTCTTCCAGCTCCAGACCAGATGGACCGGAGGGATATTCATCAGCTCGAACTCCCGATCCATGCGAACAAAGTGAGGAGAGAGCAGGCGCTCAATCTTCGACGAATATTGATAGGTCACGAATGCGCCGTTTGGCCGTAACGCCGCAACGGTTTCGCGTATAATCGCTGGGCCTACGCCAGCCGGCAAAGTGGAAAAGGGCAACCCGGAAATAATATAGTCCGCAGCGTCAAAACCGCGTGTGGCCAGGATTGCACCGAGATCAGCAGCTGACCCATGAACCAGACGAAGACGCGGATCGTTAATATTGTGGTCCAGATACCTTATAAAATTGCGATTGGTGTCGATCGCGATCAAGGTGGCTTCCGGAAGAAGACGTTCCAGGATCGGGCGCGTGAATGTACCAACGCCTGGCCCATATTCCACGATCAGCTTTGCATTCTGCCAGTCAATCCGGTCCATCATCCGATTGATGAGACGGTTGGATGAGGGAATGATCGAGCCGATCATGGCGGGATGTTTGCAAAACTCTCTGAAGAATAATGCGAAGGGAAAGTTCTCAAGGCCCGGAATACGGAGCTTGCGGCCTCGTTTTAGGGCCGTTTCACTCGAAGTCGTCATGATATCTCCCGCTCGCCACACCTATGGTGCTTTCGTCATTGGTACTGAGTTGGCAAAAGGCGAGAACAAGCGCAACCCATTGCTTGTTCCTTTTGATTGCTCTCCGTTGAAGGTTTCCATGTCGCGTCGGCAACTTTCCACCGCAACACGCCCAAGCCGCGACTGCTGCGTGAATTAGACGCCTACTCTTTTGTAGTGTCTGTAACGCGTGGCTTAAGCATACCCGGCCCGACAAAACCGATCGGCTGCAATGCCACCGAATCCTGCTTCAATCGCGCCGCCATCTGTTCATATTCACGCTCGATTTCGGGCGTGACCGACGCCCTGGTTTCTTCAAGTGCATCTTCGAAGTTCGCCGCCGTTACCTGCGCCGCCTGCATCGAGCCCCGCAAGGCAAACAGGCCTGCGCGCCGCACCAGGTCTTCCAGATCGGCGCCGGTGAAGTGGTCTGTCCGCTGTGCGAGGCTATCGAGATCTACATCCTCGGCAAGTGGCATATTAGCACTATGAATGCCTAGAATCCGCCGTCGACCGCCTGCATCCGGCACACTGACATAAATCAGCTCGTCGAAGCGCCCTGGCCGCAACAGCGCTGGATCGATGAGGTTGGGCCGGTTCGTCGCACCGATCACGACCACCGATTGCAGTTCCTCAAGACCGTCCATCTCCGCGAGAATGGTATTCACCACGCGTTCGGTAACCTGCGGCTCGCCCAAACCACCGCCACGCGCCGGCACCAGCGAATCCAGCTCGTCGAAGAAAATCACCGTGGGGGCCACCTGTCGCGCGCGGGCAAACAGGCGGGTGATCTGTTGCTCGCTTTCGCCATACCATTTGGAAAGCAGGTCGCTCGACTTGGTGGCAATGAAGTTCGCCTGCGCTTCCCGGGCCACGGCCTTGGCTAGCAGCGTCTTGCCGGTTCCTGGCGGACCATAAAGAAGAAATCCCTTGGCAGGGCGGATACCCAGACGACGGAACGCCGCCGGGTCCTTCAAGGGAAGCTCGACGCCTTCGCGCAATTTCTCGCGCGCGCTGTCGAGGCCCCCTACGTCTTCCCAGCGAACATTGGGCGCCTGGACCATCACCTCGCGCATGGCCGACGGCTGGACCCGCTTGAGCGCCCCTAGGAAGTCATCGCGGGTCACGGACAACGTATCCAGCACGTCAGGCGGGATTGTCCCGTCCTCGAGATTGAGTTTCGGCATGATACGCCGCACCGCCTCGATCGCGGCTTCGCGTGCGAGCGCCGCCAAATCCGCGCCGACAAACCCGTAGGTTGTGCGCGAAAGTTCATCGAGATCGACGGCTTCTTCCAGGGGCATGCCGCGGGTATGGATGCCCAATATCTCGCGACGACCGGTTTCGTCTGGTACGCCGACGATAATTTCGCGGTCGAACCGACCGGGGCGGCGCAACGCTTCATCAATCGCTTCGGGCCGATTGGTCGCAGCGATGACAACCGTATTCTGCCGCGACTCCATGCCGTCCATCAACGTCAGCAGCTGGGCCACCAGGCGTTTTTCCGCCTCGCCCGTGACTTGGGAGCGCTTGGGCGCGATCGAATCAATCTCATCGATGAAGATGATTGAGGGCGCGGATTTGGCCGCTTGCTCGAATACCTCGCGCAAACGCTTTTCGCTTTCGCCATAGGCCGAACCCATGATCTCCGGGCCGGCGATATGGAAGAATTGTGCATGGCTTTCGTTTGCGACGGCTTTGGCCAGGCGCGTCTTGCCGGTACCGGGCGGGCCGTGGAGCAGCACGCCTTTGGGCGGATCGACGCCGAGCCGCTGAAACAGTTCGGGATAGCGCAGCGGCAACTCCACCATTTCACGGACCTGATCGATGGTTGAGCCCAGCCCGCCCAAATCATCATATGTGACGTCCGCACGCCGGTTGTCCTCGACTGCCTCATATTCCGGGCGCAGCTCGACCTCTGTCTCGGGTGTAATGTGGACAATGCCCTTAGGGCTGGCCGAAACGACGGTCAGCCGAATTTCCTGTAAGGCATAGGCTGGAGCATTTAGCATCTGTGAAAGGGCCGGAGGCAGGTCTGAACGTTCCACGCGTTGCTGGCCGGCTGTTGCGACGATATCACCGGCCGTCAGCGGACGCATCCCGAACGTCCGCTTCAATGCATTGGCTGAGCCCTGCAGCCGGAGATTTTCCTGTGCTGGCGCGAAGACAACCCGGGTCGCCGGTTTAGACTCCGCCTTGCGGATCTCGACAAAATCGCCCGAGCCCGTTCCTGCGTTGGCGCGTAGAAGACCATCGAGGCGGAGGATGTCCAGGCCTTCATCCTCTGGGTAGGACAGCACTGCCCGTGCAGGCGTAGCGCGCTTGCCAACTATCTCGACGACGTCGCCTTCGGTAAGGCCCAGCGCCGACATCGCGCTGCGCGACAATCGGGCCAACCCTCTGCCCGCATCTTCGGGTTTTGCATTGGCGACCTGCAGCCGCCGTACTGGATCTTCACCGTCCGCCATCAGGATACTCCCCTCCCCTATTTGGAAGAGAGATAAGCTCTTTCCTCCGAGTTTCGATCCCGCGAGGACAAAAAAAGGGGCCGGTCGAAACCGGCCCTGGAAGTTTTAGGAGAGGATGCCTGAAAGGCGAGTTTGTTGTGCACCTGCGAAGACTCCCCTGCAATTGCATAAGTTAACTATACTGTTGCAATTTTTGCATTCGGTGATAGCAAAGGTAAAAAATAAGGTTGCACTTGCGTTGGAGAGATTAATTCGATCAATGATTGGATGCTGAAAAGGACATTGTGCAATGCGGCGCTTGCCTCCACTCACGGCTATCGAGGCTTTCGTGCAGGTCGCGCGCCAAGGTTCTGTCAAACTCGCTGCGGAACAACTTTCTCTTTCTTCTCCAGCACTTAGTAGGCGTGTACAGGCGCTCGAACGCTTCGTCGGCATGCCCTTGTTCGAACGGCGCCATCAGGCCGTCGTCCTGAATTCGGAAGGGGAGCGATTGCTGGATCGCATCGCACCAGCACTTGATGCCTTATCTGATGCCATTGAGGTCTCGACTGGCGGAGTCGCCGAGCTTATGCGGCTTCGGATATCGGTTCCTCCGCTTTTTGCGTCGCAACGATTAATGCCGCATATTGGCGACTTACGGGTACGGCATCCCGATCTTCATCTCGACATCAGCACCACGGTCAATGCCCTGACGCGGCTTAACGAAGGTCTCGATGTAGCGATCGTACTGGTGCGCGAGGTCGAACCGACTTATTATTCCCGCAAGTTGGGTCAGGGGGAGATCGCGGTTATTGGCGCGCGCGCGATGATCGATGACTTGGGTCGTCCATTCGAGCCGCATGACATCGCGAAAATGACCGTGCTTCTGCATAATGACATGCGCGACAGCTTCGACGCCTGGCGCGAGGCGATCGGCATGCCTGATCTTGAGCCTATGACCATCGATTATATCGACTCAGGCCAACTCATGCTGGATGCGGCGGCAGCCGGGCTGGGTATCGCCTTCATGCACGACGGGCATCTCGCCGCGACGACGGATCCGAGGTTGATCAGCTTATCGGACATCAAGGTCACGAGTCCGCAAAGCTATTGGTTCGCATGCCGCAAGAGCGCTTTGTCCAATCGCGCTGTGCGGACATTCCACGATTGGCTGTTCGATACGCTGGCGCTGTCGGAAGTTAGCCTGAGCAAGGATGCCGCCGCCTTGCCCAGGTAACATCTTAAGCGTCAGCAAGCACCTTCATAGAGGCGATCTTGCCGGGGCTGCGTGGCGGCTCGCCCTTCGGTAAAGCATCGATGTGTTCCATACCGCTGATGACTTCACCCCAGACGGTATATTGCCGATCGAGAAAGGACGCGTCGGCGAAGCAGATGAAGAACTGACTGTTTGCGCTGTTCGGGTTGCTGGATCGTGCCATCGAACAAACGCCACGGACATGGGGTTCGGACGAAAATTCGGCGGCAAGGTCGGGCTTTTCGGAACCACCCATACCAGTGCCGGTAGGATCACCGCCCTGCGCCATGAAGCCGTTGATGACACGATGGAATACGACCCCGTCGTAAAAGCCTTCGCGCGCCAGTTCCTTGATACGTTCGACGTGCCCTGGCGCCAGATCCGGGCGCAGGCGAATCGTGACGTCACCGCCGTCGACCGTCATAATCAACGTGTTTTCGGGGTCATCGGCCATGATCATTCTCCTATAAAATGCGATTGGAGCGCCGCTTAGGCGGCTTGCGCCGATTTCGCTAGCCCATTCGACCAACCGTTGTGATTGAAAGGCGGCACGGCAAGGCCTACGTGCCCTCCAATGGAAGCCACCATTCAGCTTTCCGATCAACGGCGCGTTGCTCTCACCGTCGTTGTGATGGGGGCAACGCTCATGCAGGTGCTTGACGCCACCATCGCGAACGTCGCGCTCCCGCATATGCAGGCTTCCCTGGGAGCTGCGCCGGACACGATATCGTGGGTTTTGACATCCTTCATCATCGCGGCGGCTGTCGCGACGCCTGTCACCGGCTGGCTCGAGGCGCGCATCGGTCGACGTGCGCTCATGCTCGGGTCATTGATCGGATTCACGATTGCGTCGATCCTTTGCGGGCTGTCGACTTCGCTGACGATGATGGTTGGTTCGCGCCTTTTACAGGGCCTGTGCGGCGCGTTCATCAGCCCCCTCGGGCAGGCAATCATGCTCGACATTTATCCACCCGAACATCGGGCCAAAGCCTTGTCGATCTGGGGGATGGGTATAATGGTTGGACCGATACTCGGCCCGATCATCGGGGGCATTCTGACTGACGCCTATAATTGGCGGTGGGTCTTTTTCATCAATGTGCCCGTCGGCATTTTCGCTGTCTTTGGCATGATGGCAATGCTGCCGAAGACAAAGCTCAAGTCGGTTCCGTTTGACATGACGGGGTTTGCCTATCTCGCTCTGGCGCTTGGATCGATGCAACTGGTTTTGGATAGGGGCAGCCAGCAGGACTGGTTTAATTCGCTCGAGATTCTCATCGAAGCCGGGATAAGCATTTCGTTTTTCTGGATGTTTGCCGTTCATACCGCAACGTCGCCAAATTCCATTGTTCCACGCGCCCTTTTCCAGGACCGCAATTTTGTGCTGGCCAACATCTTCTTGTTGGGTGTTATGGGCGTGACGATGTCAGCGGCGGCGCTTCTCCCGCCCATGCTCCAGGGCCTTTACGGTTATGATACCACGGATGCCGGGCTACTGATCGTTCCGCGTGGAGCGGCCATGGTGGTTTCAATTTTCCTGGTCGGCCGTCTTGCATCCAAAATCGATGCGCGGCTGATGATCGGTACGGGCATGGTGCTGGCAGGCATAGCGCAGTGGGAAATGACCGGCTTTTCTCCGGATATGGATCGATGGCCGGTCATTTATACCGGTCTTGTGCAAGGGCTGGGCATAGGATTGGTGATCATGCCGTTGAACCTGCTTGCCTTTGCCACGATATCTTCGGAGTTGCGAACAAGCGCGGCGGCGGTATGGAATCTATGCCGGAATATCGGCGGATCGATTGCGATTGCAATTTTCTCGGCAATTTATGCACATAATATTCAGGTCAACCATTCCGATATTACTGGCAATCTGAGTGCGATACGCTATCCAATCCTTGAGGCCGGCCTCATGGAAAAACTTGGTGCGCAGGGCGCTGCCTTGCTTGCTTATGTCGATGCCGAGGTAAATCGACAGGCAATGCTGATTTCCTACCTCGACGACTTCTGGCTGATGTCGATTTTTTGTTTCATGCTGGTGCCGCTTACATTCTTACTCCGTGGGAGCAAGACAGCCCCCAGTCCCGAAATGGCGGTGATGGAATAGGCTGACAAAACCGCCGTCGCCTTCTACGGAAGCGGTACGAAAGGAGGCGCGCATGAACGAAATCGACACAGAAGCCAGCGCGCCTGAAGTCCAGACGCCCCGCCCAAGCCACGACGGCGAGGATCGCCTGACTCCCGAGTTCGTGCAAGCTGTCATTGATCATGTCGAGGCAGGCGAGATCGAATCGGCTCGTGAGTTGGTCGAGCCTTTGCATCCGGCCGACATTGCCGACCTTTTCGAGCTGGCGCCCTCGGAAGCACGCGCCCCGCTGGCCGCAGCGCTTGCTGAATTGCTTGACGCCGACGTTCTGGCGGAAATGAACGAATGGGTCCGCGATGAACTGATCGACGCCCTTGCTCCTCATCAGGTCGCCGAAATTGCGACCCAGCTCGATACCGACGATGCGGTCGCGATCATCGAAGAACTCGATGCCGATGATCAGCGCGAGGTATTGCGCGCGCTCGCACCAGACGATCGTGCGGCGATCGAGGAAGCGCTTTCCTATCCCGAGGAATCCGCAGGTCGCCTCATGCAGCGCGATCTTATCGCGGTGCCCGAACATTGGCTGGTGGGCGATGTGCTTGGTTATCTTCGCCGTAATGAGGATCTGACCACAGATTTCTGGGAAGTCTTCGTGGTCGATCCCGCCCATAAGCCTGTCGGTACGTGCAAGTTGTCATGGATATTGCGGACACCAAGCGACATTGCGATCGCCGACGTCATGCAACGCGAACAGACCCTGATCCCGGTCGACATGGATCAGGAAGAAGTGGCGCTTCGCTTCCAGAAATATGCGCTGATCTCAGCAGCGGTGATCGATCAGTCCGGTCGCCTGGTCGGCATGATCACGGTGGACGACGTCGTCCACATTATCCAGGAAGAGGCGGGCGAGGACATCCTGCGGCTGTCAGGTGCAGGCGACGGCGACATCAACGAACCGATCGCGTCCACCGTGAAGACGCGTCTCACCTGGCTTGTCATCAATCTGGGCACGGCCGTGCTCGCTTCGTCCGTGGTCGGTCTGTTTCAGAATACGATTTCGCATCTGGTCGTGCTTGCGGTGCTCATGCCGATTGTTTCTGGCATGGGCGGCAATGCGGGAACACAAACCATGGCCGTCGCCGTGCGCGCGCTTGCCACCAATCAGCTGACGGCATCCAACACGGTACGCATCGTTATTCGTGAATTCCGCATAGCAATCGCCAATGGCCTGGCGCTCGGGGCCATGATCGGCGTCGGGGTCGGGACATTATTCAATTATCCAGCGCTGGGTATGGTCATGGCGGCCGCCATGATCATCAACAATTTGATAGCGGGGCTTTCCGGTATCCTTATCCCCGTCACGCTCGATCGCCTTAAAGTGGATCCGGCCGTGTCATCCGCCGTTTTTGTGACCATGATGACTGACATCATGGGCTTCCTGTCATTTCTGGGATTGGCAAAACTGGCCGGGCTTTCCGGCTGATGTCACGCGCACTTGGAAGCGGCGGGCCAATGCCCGCCGCTTCGGTCTGTTAATCAGGTACTCAACGACATTTCACGCCATCATCGAGCGACTTGCCAAGCAAAGCACCGCCCGCCCCGCCGAGAATCGTTCCCAGCGTCTTGGAGCCGCCTGGGGCGATGGTATTACCGAGCACACCACCTGCCAAGCCTCCGACGATAAGGCCCGTTGTGCCGTCCTTGCGCTTGCAATAATAGCGTCCGTCGCCACCACGATACACGCGGTCATTTCGGCTCAGGCGCCGCTCGGAATAGCGCGAATTGTCCTGATAATAACGATCGGCATAATAATGATTGTCATGCTTATGGTGCTTGCGATGGCTATCTGCCAGTGCTGGCATGGCCGGAGTCAGCATAGCCGCAAGGCTCACCGCCAGAATGATACGCCGCATTGATTGTCTCCTTATGTCATGCGTCAGCACCGTAACGGTCGAAGGGCCAGTGTGTTGCATGCGACAGTGCGCTGTACCAATCGGGACATTCAGGATCACGAACCCGGCGCAGAATCGTTCGCAATCGTTCTGAAATATTATTTCATGGCTGCCCGATCGCGGAGCAATGGGAGATGCGGCTTTAAAAACTGAAGCGATTTACCGGGATCTGCGTGACTAGGCGAAAGCATTGGCCCTACCATCATCCCAATTCCCACTATGCTGGCGAGAAAGATAATCGTGCGCAACATGGGCACGCCGGCCGCGTAAAGCGGAAGATAGATGATCCGGCAACCGAGCCAGAGCCACGCGCCGGTTGCCGTCGTGGCGCTGCCGAGCCCCGATACGGCGAGCATGAGCACGCTCGCCGCGGCGATTGGGAAGGTTTCGAAAAAGTTCGCCTGCGCGCGCACCAACCTTCCGGCAACTGGATCGGGCGGCGGGAGGGCTTCATCCCGCGCGCCCATATTCCATTTTACACCATATTGCTGCGTTTTTGCCTGCGCTGCCGCAAATATGTGAACGAATGCCAAGACGCAGCCCCATGCAAGGACGGTTATTTCTGTCGTCATAACGCGTCTCCTCATGAGAGGCGCGCCGAGCCGAACTTGCGTCCGGTCAGCGCGCCCAGATCAGGGCGATTACGAAACCCTTCATAGGCTGGATCATCAATAATGCGAGTATTGCTGTCACAATCGGCCACCCGATCATCTGCGCGCCCATCGGCAGGGCGTATCGCATGTTAGCGGCGACGACGATCGGGACGAGCAGGTGGCCAAGCAGCAGGATGACGAGATAGGCCGGGAAGTCGTCTGCCCGCTGTATGGTCCAGTCACGACCGCAATGACCGCAGGCCGCGACCGGCTTAAGAAATCGGCCAAATAACCTGCCCTTGCCGCAGGCCGGACAACGGCACATCACGCCACGCTTGAGCGCATCAGTCAGCTTCGGCGCAGTGGCGGCAGGCGAGTCATTTTCCATTGCCGCGCTTTAGCAGATGTTGGCATTTACACCACTACCGCCGTATCGCCGCCGCGATCATGCCGCAATCGCTTGGCATTTGCGGCCCGGGACGGTTAAGGACATCTGATGAGCACACGTGACGATATTGCAAGCAGGATCACGGCCCAGATCGAGCCGTTCAACAAGAAGCGCGTGGCGATTGCCGACGCCACCAGCTTTGCCAAGGATCTCGAATGGGACAGTCTGACAGTGATGGATTTCGTCGCCGCGATCGAGGACGAATTCGATATCATCATTACGATGAACATGCAGGCTGAGATCGACACCGTCGGTCAGCTCATCGACGCGGTGGCCAAGCTGCAATCCGCATGACTGACCTGTTTTCCAAGTTTGATCCGCTGATCGCGGAGCGGCAAGCCTTGCTCGATACGGGCGTGCGTGACCCCTACGGCATCGTGATGGATGAAGTGCTTTCGCCAACGGAAGCGCTGATCCAGGGTCGCCGCACCATTTTGCTCGGCACGTATAATTACATGGGCATGACCTTCGATCCGGACGTCGTCGCTGCGGGCAAGAAAGCGCTGGACGAATTCGGCTCCGGCACCACGGGCAGTCGCGTTTTGAACGGCACCTATCAGGGCCATAAGGAATGCGAAGAAGCGTTGAAGCTATTCTATGGCATGGACCATGCCATCGTCTTTTCGACGGGCTACCAGGCCAATCTGGGCATGATCTCTACCCTTGCGGGCAAGGGTGACTACATCATCCTCGACGCGGACAGCCATGCTTCGATCTATGACGGTTGTTGGTTGGGAAACGCGGAGGTCGTGCGCTTTCGCCACAACTCGGTCGATGATCTCGATAAACGGCTCGGCCGATTGCCGCCCGAGGCTGGAAAGCTGGTCGTGCTTGAAGGCGTTTATTCGATGTTCGGCGACGTGGCACCCTTGCCCGAAATGGTGGCAGTTGCCAAAAAGCACAACGCCATGATCCTTTGCGACGAAGCACATGGCATGGGTTTTTTCGGCGAGCATGGTCGTGGGGTGTTCGAGGAAATGGGGTGTCAGGACGACGTCGATTTCGTCGTCGGCACCTTTTCCAAATCAGTAGGGACCGTCGGCGGCTTTTGTGTTTCGAACCACCCGAAGTTCGAGGTATTGCGCCTGGTTTGTCGCCCCTATGTCTTTACCGCTTCGTTACCGCCAAGTGTTGTTGCGACCGCAGCGACATCTATTCGCAAGCTCATGCACGCTGGCGATAAACGCGCTCATCTTTGGAAGAATTCGCGGCGCCTGCATCAAGGTTTGCGTGATCTCGGCTTTAGGCTCGGTACGGAAACCGCGCAGTCCGCCATTATCGCCGTCATCCTGCCGGACATGGAGGCAACGGTCCATATGTGGCAGGCCCTGCTAGAGAGCGGCCTGTACGTGAATACCGCCCGCCCGCCCGCTACGCCCGCCGGCACATATTTGCTGCGCTGCTCGCTTTGCGCTGAACATAGCGACGAGCAGGTGGATGAAGTTCTCGCCATGTTCCAAGCGGCGGGCCGTGCAACGGGCTGTATCAACTGATTTGTCAGTTAGGCTTTTCTTAAGCATTAATTCAGTTTAATTGCGATCATGATGGCGGACGACGGCATCGAGATCATGGACGCAGAGGAATCTGCGGAAACATGGCGAAGGGGGCTCGCAGGCGCAATTGGCTTGATTGCGGGCGCGGTTTTGTTCGCCCTGGTTCTGCTGGTGGCTCATGGGAATTCGGAGCGTGATGCTGCGCAGGAACGGGAGCGGCGTAGCTACGATATTCTGATGATCGTGCGAGGGCTTGATTCCTCAATGGCGCGGGGCGAAGCGGCGCTGGGCCGTTTCGTCATCAATGGTAATCCCAAGACCGGCACGCTCTATTATGACGACTGGAAACAGGCGGGTCGCCAACTCAACCGCTTGGCTCAGCTCACAGCCGATAATCCTTTGCAATCGGCGCTCGTCAAGGAACTGAAGACAGCCTACGATCAGCGCAGCATAGAGCTTGCTGCACCCGCCACCCGCGCATTTTATAAGCAAGGCTGGGCGGCGCTTTCCCTTTTTGACCAGGCTGGAAAAAGCAAGTCGATCGCCCATGTTTCCAAAATATTGGACCGCCTGGAGGCAAACGAACGCGCTACCTTGGATTTGCGTTCAGATAGGGCCGATGATCGCGCCAATTGGACGAATTGGCTATCAAACGTGCTGTCGGGCATGGGGGTGCTGATCGGGATGAGCGCCTTGCTGCTCGGTTGGCTTGCCTTCAATGCTATACAACAACGAAGAATAGCATGGAACGACGCTGATATTGAGTCCGACCGTTCTGCGTATCTCCAGATCGCCGTGGGAGAACGTACCCGCGAACTGGTTCTGGTGAACGAAAAACTGCGTGAAGAGGCTGCCACGCGCATCGCCGCAGAAGCACAGCTACGGCAAATCCAGAAGATGGAGGCGGTGGGACAGTTGACGGGTGGTATCGCGCACGATTTTAACAATATGCTCGCCGTGGTGGTTGGTTCACTTGATCTTGCCCGCCGTCGCTTGAACCGTGACGAGGAAGAAGCGCGGCGGCATATTGAAAATGCAATGGATGGCGCGAACCGTGCAGCATCCCTGACCCGCCGGCTGCTTTCCTTTGCCAGGCATGAGCCCCTTCTTCCGGAGGGCGTCGCCCCCGGCAAGCTTATCCGCGGCATGTCTGATCTGCTCGACCGCACATTAGGGGAACGCATCACGGTAACGACCCGCGGCTTCGATGCCGATTGGCAAGTTTGGGTGGACCCGCATCAGTTAGAAAATGCGATCCTCAACCTGGCGGTGAACGCCCGCGATGCCATGGATGGTGAAGGGGCGCTCACGATCGAATCCGACCAGCTTCGCCTGGGTGATGGAGAGGTCGGATCGCTCGCCGCTGGAGAATATATTCGTATCGCAGTCACGGATACGGGATGCGGAATGGATCAGGCGGTGCTCGAACGCGTGTTCGAGCCGTTCTTTACCACCAAGCCTGTCGGTAAAGGCACGGGTTTGGGTTTAAGCCAGGTTTTCGGCCTGGCGAGACAGTCGTCGGGGGAAGTGACCGTCCGTTCTGCGCCGGAAGAAGGCGCAACGGTTTCCATCTACCTTCCCCGCCATATCGCCAAATCACCGCGTCAGGCTAATGCCGTCGAACTCGTCGCGGTGGAAAATGCGCCGCTTACTGCTGCGCTGAACATCCTTGTCGTGGAAGATGACCAGCGTGTTCGCGCGGCCACCGTGGCGGCCCTTGAAGAGCTTGGCCATGCACCGGTGCCGTGTACCGCCGGCGCCGACGCGCTCGAAATTCTCGAAACGCGGACAGATATTGGTCTTATCATTACCGACGTGGTCATGCCGGGCATGACAGGCCCCGAACTGATCAGTCAGGTGTCCACCCTGTATCCACATCTCGCCGTCTTGTTTGTCACCGGCTACGCGGGCGAAGCCGGTGATGCGGAAAGTTTCACCGGGCATGAAGTGCTGCGCAAGCCTTTCACGATCAACACGCTGGCTCTTTCGATCGCCGCTGCGCGTAATCGTCAGATCAATGTACCGCCCCTCCTCGCAAGAGGCGGGGCAGCAGCGTAAGCGCACCGATAATTGGCCATCGTCTTTGCCAGGGCTTGATGACGATCGCGGCGCCTGCGTGACGATTTATCTTCCATGCGAGGTAATCGATGCCACCTGCGTACGTCAGGCTGGCCTTTACCAGTCGAAGGATGGTCAACGTCTTTCCCTCGATCTTCCGTCTTTTCCACGCCAACCGGGACTGCCGCCGCCGTGAAAATTCTACCGGTGCATCTAGGACAATGCCGGCTGCTGCCAGCGCAGGCGCAGTGAAGCGCTCATACCGCGCCGGTTCACTATCGACTACGGAAAGCGCACGACCGCTACGCTCGGCTCGCAGTTCCGCGCCATATGTCAAGGCAAATGATCCGCGCCAAAGCTCGAGTGGTGACACGACGTCGGGCAGCATGGGGCGTGCAGCCGAAAGCAGCGCCGGCGCGGCTTCACACACAACGTCTAAAAGGCGCCTTCGGGCTGGCTCGTCCTTATACCAGACCAATCGGCTCGGCTGTGCGAAGCGCGCCCATACCGAAACGTTGCGCGTGCGCGAAGAGCAGAGACGGTCAAAATCGCTCTCGCTCAATACTGCGTATTTGGCCATGAGGCCCTTGAATTCAAATGGAAAGACGTTGGGCGGCAACAGACGGTTTAGGAGCGCCATCCAGCCAGCATCATAAGCGGCACGGTAATCCGAAACGACGAGGTAGAAATCCAGCATCAGCCCATCAAGTTCGGCCTGACGCAAGCAGGAGCCATAAAACAGCACGCCAGTCGATGCCGCGGCGTGCCGCTTTGCAATGGCGAGCGCCATGTCCTTGACGCGCGGGTCAACGGGTTGGCCCAGTTCGTCACATACCAAATTTGCAAGCGTAGCGACGCGTTCCGTCATAGCGTGCCGGACGTGATTTCGTTCAGGCCGCGAGCTTCAGGAAAGGCACTGGCGCGGTTGGCTTCAGAACAATCGGATTGCCCTCGGTCGCATGGAACAACTCACCGTCCAGAATTACGCTCGACCCGATGCTTTCGATGCGGATTTCGTCACCCCGCTTGACATGGATGCCTTTGGCGCCCTGGCTTGCGAGACGTCCCGATACACCGCCGATGATGGCGCGCAGCAAAGCGATGGGACTTTGATCGACCAGCATCAGTTTCAGGCCGCCCGGTGTCGCAAATTGCGGGCCGCTTCCGCTGCCAAGCAGCAATTTTTGCAACGTCGTCACGATCAGAAGGGCAAAACGGCCCTGAAGCTGTCCCTGCCGAATGAGCGACACCTTCACATGATTGGGACGCGGCGGCAGGAAGGCCGCCCGAATACCGAATATCAAGGATACGAATACGGCCAGAGCCGTCAGCACGTGGCTGAAGCCATTGGGCAGGCCGAGTGGATAAATCTTGTTGCGACAAAACAGAATCGAGTCTGCGAGTCCGGCCCCGCCAAGAAACATCCCGAGGACTGGACGGCTATTCGCGCTCCCATCTGAAAGCGCGATCAACTCACGCGTGACGAGATGATCGGACAGGTCGTTCCGTGCCAATTCCAATACCCGTTCCAGCGCTATCAGCGGATCACCAACGGCACCGAGATCCAGCGCAATAAGATTGGTCTTCCCATTTGGCAGCACGGCCACAGGCGGCGCCCATTCGCCAAAATGTTCGCCATGATAAAGTTCGGTGAGCGCTGCCTGCACGGTTCCGTCGCCGCCGTTGATCACAAGAACCTTGGGATCGACACGTGAAATCGTGCGGAGTGCTTCCCCGATCTGGTCGACATGTTCGACTTCGTAATGGAAGATGTCGCTATGTTGGGCGCAGAAGCTGCGGATGCGCGGCAGCAGCGAGCGGTTGCCCGTCGATTTTGGATTTGAAAGAAGAGCAACGCGCGCCATCGTTATCGGGTTTCGGCTTTGGGCAGCGGGCCGAATGAAAACAGACCCTGAAAATAATTCAGCACGACTGGTACGATCACGGGGCCATTGCCAATGGATACAGCGACCTTGGACACCGGCGGCTTATATTTGGAAACGACCTGGGAAAATGTGTAACGCGGGTTGCCGGACAGACCTCCGCCATCGCTCATTCCCGTTCCGCCATCGCTGTTCGCGTCGTGCCGTACATCGAATGCGTAAGAACCGGCAGCAGGCAGGGGTACGCACACATCCACTGGTCCGCTGGACGGGACGCGTTCCTCTATGCGTTCTATCATGCCGCGCTTGTCGAAAAGATAGGGCGTGCTTGTTGGAAAGGCGCGCACGCGCAGCGTTCCACTACGGGTCTTGAATCCGCTAACATGCACTATCGCCGCGGGTTTCCCCCCGCTGCTGCATATTGCGGTGTCGGGCCCAATCAGCGTCGCTTGCGCAGGCATCACAATTGCAATGCTCGCAAAAAGAACAGCCAACGGGCTACGCAACAGTTTCAACATGACCTCTCTTCTCCCGAGAGCTATAGCCCCTTCCGCAGGCGCGGTTGGAGCACACTAGCTCTCCTGTGCTGACAACATCGGCTGCCTTTGCGGCCAAAACATGGTCATGAGGCGTCCACAGTTGGGAATCGCGAATAATACGGATCGCTACATAGCCCGGTTGATTGCCGTTCCGTTGCTTGCAACGTTGGTAATCGCCGCGATGCTGCTGTTGCTCGACAAGATGTTACGCCTGTTCGATTTTGTTGCGTCGGAAGGCGGGCCGGTCAGTGTTGTCTGGCGGATGCTCGCGAATCTCATTCCCGAATATCTCTCGCTGGGTATCCCTATCGGGCTGATGCTTGGCATATTGCTGGCATTCAGGAAGCTGGCGCTCTCCTCTGAACTGGACGTTCTCCGCGGTGTCGGCATGAGCTACGGCCGGCTTCTTCGCGTTCCTTATATTTTTGCCATCGGCCTTGCGGTATTGAACCTGGCCATCGTTGGTTTCGTTCAGCCTTACGCCCGCTACGCCTATGAAGGGCTGCGCTTCGAACTGCGCTCAGGTGCGCTGGGCGCCTCGATTAAAGTGGGCGAATTCACGAAATTGGGCAAACGCATGACGCTGCGTGTCGAGCAGAGCCGGAATGGAGGGCGCGATCTGTCGGGCCTGTTCATCAAGGCGGATGGCAAGGATGGCAAAACGCTTGCTGTCACCGCCGCCCATGGCACGTTTATGGCGACCGATGATGCAGATACAATCATATTGCGTTTGTCCAATGGCGTTCTGGTCCACAATGCGCCGGGCTACCGCTCGCCTCGGGTTTTGAACTTCGTTGGCCACGATCTGCCGATCGACTTGCCGCGCACCGGCGCGTTTCGCCAGCGGGGAGGGCGCGATCTGGAACTGACGATGCCGGAACTTGCGATCGTTGCCCATCAGGCGGACACCAAGCCAAAGGTAAGAAGGCAGTATCGCGCTGAATTTCACTTCCGTCTCGTGGAGGTTGCGACCATGTTTCTTTTGCCGATGCTTGCGGTGGCGCTGGCAGTGCCGCCCAAAAGGTCAGCTTCGGCGCTCGGCGTGTTCCTTTCGATCGTGATGCTGGTGACCCAACACAAGATCAACGAATATGCCGAAAGTGTCGCCGCGCTCGGGAAAGTCGAACCCATATTGGCTCTGTGGCTGCCATTGCTGGTCTTTAGCGGGCTGGTCTGGTGGATGTATCATACATTGGCGCATGTTCCTGGGGGGCAACCGATCGGGGCGCTGGAACGCGCCGCCGCAAAGCTCGTCACCGTCGTTCGCAACTGGTTCCGGTTCGGGAAGTCGAAAGCGGAGGCGACGGCATGAACGTTCGCTTCTTCGCCTCGCGCACGATTACCTGGTATATGGCACGCATCTTTCTTGTTCGCTTTGCGGCTGTGCTTTCTGCTCTGGTGATTGTTCTGCTAGCGCTCGATCTGCTGGGCGAATCCGGCGAAATCCTCGCCTATCCCGGCAATGGCGAGCCGCAAATCTGGCAATATGCAGCGTTGCGCGCGCCGCAAATCATCGCGCGTTTTTTGCCATTTTCCGCTTTGCTGGCCACACTCATCACACTTGCGACGCTAAATCAGCATAGCGAGATCATATCGATGAAGGCGGCGGGCGTTTCCGCGCACCAGATCCTTGCTCCGCTTATCCTGGCCAGCATCGGGGTGGCAGTCTTGTCATTCTGGTTTAACGATCGCGTCGTTACGCGGGCCACGGTAACGCTCGATGCTTGGCAGGCCGTGGATTATGGCCATGTGGTCAGGCAACGCGGGATCAAAATGAACGTTTGGGTCCGGCAAGGCGATGACCTCATCCACGTAAACTTGGTTTCAGGCCGACGCGAGACGACCCGTCTCCAGGGCGTCACAATTTATGACCGTGACGGGGGTGAGCTGATCAAGATTGTAAACGCCGGAGAGGCTTCACAGGCAAGGGGCGGCTGGTTATTAAAAAATGCCGACGTCTTCGATGTTGCCCGCGGCCAGCAGCGGAAGGTTCCCGAATATCTGACCGCTCAAGGGGTGATGTCCGATCGATTTACGTTGTCGGATGTCGATGCCGATGAACTTTCCTTCGGCGCACTTCGGGCGGCAATCAGCGACTTAACTGCCGCGGGAAGACCGACAAACGCCTTGGAGTCTGGCCTCTGGCACAAGCTGGCAGGGCCCATGTCGGCAATATTGATGCCTCTACTTGCGGGCGTCGCGGCTTTTGGCACGGCGCGGTCGGGGCAATTATTTGTCCGGGCCGTGATCGGCATGGGCCTTGGTTTTCTTTACTTTGTTGCCGACAATTTCGCCTTGGCCATGGGCAATTTGGGTGCTTATCCGCCAATGCTTGCGGCGTGGGCGCCATTCGCGCTGTTCCTTATGATCGGCGAGATGGTGCTCATTCGCACCGAGGAATAATGTCCAAGATTTCGTCGCAAAGTCGCCGCATTGCTCCTACATAGCTGCCGCCTGGACATTAAGGATTATTTCGTGAAGACCAGTTCATCCCTGCGCGGAGCCTTTTGGAATCGCTCGCATCATCTCGACCGCATGACTTTGCGCGAGCTGGTTGTGGCCTATTTTCAATATCCGGCCATCATTGCCTATCTGGTATTTGGAGCGGCTGCTGTCGGGGCGTGGTTCCACTATCCCGCATCTTTGCTGGAGACTGCGGCTTCGGTGGCGGCGGCAATAATGGTCTATCCGCTGGCCTGGTACTGCATCCATCGTTGGATTCTGCACAGCCGATGGATGTTCAAGGTGCCAATGCTGGCATCGACATGGAAGCGGATCCACTACGATCATCATCAGGACCCCAATCATCTCGAAGTGCTCTTCGGGGCATTGCCGTCCACGTTGCCGACGATTGCGATTGCGACGGTGCCCGTGGGGTTTGCAATCGGCGGGGTTGGCGGCGCGCTGGCGGCGTTCGCGACAGGCCTTTTCACGACGGCTTTCTATGAATTTTGCCATTGCATTCAACATCTGGCTTACAAGCCGAAAAGTCCTTTTCTCGCGGCGATGAAAGCGCGTCACATGGCTCATCATTTCCATGACGAGACCGGCAATTTCGGGATTACCAGCTTTTTCTGGGATAAGCTCTTTGGCACATTTTATGAACGGCCGGATCGCAAACTGAAAAGCCCTACGGTCTTCAATCTGGGTTATACGTCCGACGTCGCGGAACGCTATCCGCGGGTAGCCGAACTCTCTGGTGGTGTTGCAACCGGTCATCCGCGCCAGCGCGCCCAGGATTGACCTGTTCCATGACGGTAACGATCCGCCGGGTTAATACGCAGCGCGACCGCAAAGCCTTTATCGACCTGGCCTATCGTCTCAACGCGGCTGATCCAAACTGGATTCCGCCGCTGCGTATGGAGGCGATGGAACTGATTACGCCGGGCAAGAATCCGTTTTACGAACACGCCGAGCAACAGCTTTATCTGGCAGAACGTGGCGGCGTGATCGTGGGTCGCATTTCGGCTCATATCGACCATCTGTTGTTGACCATGCAGCCCGAGCAGGGTGGCGGCCCCGGCGTTGGGAATTGGGGCATGCTCGAAGCGACCGATGAAGAAGTAGCGAAGGCCCTGGTGTCCGCCGCAGAGGATTGGTTGCGCGGCAAGAAAATGACAACCGCATTGGCGCCGATCAGTTGTTCGATTTGGGAAGAGCCAGGCCTGCTTGTAAAAGGTCATGATCATCCGCCGACAGTGCTGATGGGACACCATAATTCGGCATATCAGGCCTGGATCGAGCCGTTGGGCTACAAGGGCGTCAAGGATCTGCTGACCTACGAACTCGATATTACGCAGCAATTCCCACCGCTCGTGCAGCGGATCGTTTCGTCAGGCGAGCGTAATCCGCGTATTCGCATCAGGAAGGTCGACAAGCGGCGTTTTGATCAGGAGGCGGCGCTCATCCTTTCGATCCTCAACGATGCCTGGTCTGATAATTGGGGCTTTGTGCCGATCACTGCGAGTGAAATAGCCTATACCGGCAAGAAACTGAAACCAATCGTGTTTGAAGATCTCATTAGAGTGGCGGAGGTTGAGGGGGAGCCGGTCGCTTTTATGATGACGTTGCCGGACCTCAATGAAATGACAGCTGATCTCAACGGATCACTGTTCCCGTTTGGCTTTGCAAAACTGTTGTGGCGGCTCCGTCGCCCAAAGGTTCGGACGATGCGTGTTCCGCTTATGGGCGTTGTCAAACGCCTTCAGGCGACCCGCCTCGCGAGCCAGCTCGCCTTCATGATGATCGAATATATCCGCGTTGATTCCGTCAAGAAGTATGGCGCCACCCGTGGAGAGATCGGATGGATTCTGGAAGATAACCAAGGCATGCGCTCCATTGCGGAGACGATCGATAGCCGCATTAACAAAGTATACAGGCTATACGAACGGGCGTTGTAAGGCGCGTTCTATGATATAGGCATGAACAGGAGGCGGTTTAATCCTCGTTAACCAAGACGCGTTACACGGACATATGGGCCGGAATAGCAATCAATGTTGGTGGAACAGCGTTCCGCTTTTCTGGGCTTTGTTGATCGTTTCGGCGATTCCGCTGCTTTATCCGGCCATACCGCCTTTGCTCGACCTGCCCGGCCACATTGGCCGATTTCGTGTGCAGCTCGATATCGATAAATCTCCCTATCTTGCCCAATGGTACAGCTTCCGCTGGGCGTTGTTTGGTAATCTGGGCACCGATTTGCTTATCATACCGGTTGCGAAGATTTTCGGGCTGGAAATGGGGGTGAAGCTGATCGTGATCGCCATCCCCCCTTTGACAGCGGCCGGCATGCTGTGGTTGGCACGGGAAATTCACGGCAGAATTCCGCCGACGGCGTTTTTTGCATTACCGCTGATATATTGTTCGGCGTTCCAGTTCGGATTCGTGAACTATGTTCTTGCGATTGCGCTGATGCTGCACGCATTGGCGCTGTGGCTGCGCATGGCGCGCAAGGACAAAACGAGGCTCCGCGCTGTCGTTTTCGTGCCGATCGCTTTTGTTATCTGGCTTTGCCACAGCGTTGCATGGGGCATGTTCGGCCTGATCATTTTTGCGCTGGAATTTACGCAAAGCATTAAAGCTAATGATGGTTGGGTGACGGCTATCCGTCGTGCGGCAATCGCGTGTTTGCCGCTGGCGCTACCTGCATTGCTCATGATCGATTGGTGGACCTATCGATCCAACGGCGAGAGTGCGATGTTTGGCCTGTGGCAGGTCAAACTGACGCACATCGTCAACATATTGCGGAACGATTGGCGTAATCTCGATCTTGAGAGCGCGCTCCTCCTTTACACGATGGTTCTTTTGGCCGTGCGGGGGATCGGCTTCCGCTTGGACACCCGGCTCGGTGTCGCCGCTCTTCTCCTGTTTGTCGTGTTCCTGATCATGCCCGGCATAGTGATGAGCGTCGATTATGCTGATATGCGAATACTGCCCTATGCTGTGATGCTGGCGATCCTCGCGATTACACCCATCACCCCAAGCAAAAAATGGCAGACCGCTATCGCGATTTCCGGTCTGTTGTTCTTTGCTGTGCGCATAGCGGTGCAGACCTGGACTTATTGGCATCTGGACGGACAATGGAAAGCACAGCTCGTCGCGCTTGATCATGTCGAAAGGGGTGCGCGAATTTTCGCACTTACGACCGCCGCCTGCCCGAGTTCGTGGGAAGGCACCAGAATGGATCATCTGGGTGAAATGGCCATGGCGCGCCGCGACGCATTTGTAAACGGGCACTGGCCGATGCCCGGCGCGCGGCTGCTCAGCATCCACTATGATGCTACGCTGGGATTCCAGTACGCACCTTCCCAGATAGTGCGGCCGGAAGGTTGTCCGGAAACCAAATATTATTCGCTGCCGAAGATTTTGCGCGTCTTGCCGCGTGAGGCTTTTGACTATCTCTGGTTGATCGACCTCCCAAGAAACAAACAGTTTAATGATCCTGGGATGACTCTCGTGTGGCAGGGAAACCGCGGGGCACTCTATCGGATCAAGCACAAGTCCCAAATCCTAACCGCCTCTTAATTCTTTTTCTTCATGAAGCGCGTAATGGATCGGCGCGGAGCACTCGGCATGGGATGGCCTAAGGCAGAAGAGACACCGAAATTCAGCCTCGTTATTCCTCTCTATAATGAGGAGGCGGTGTTGCATCTGCTGTTTCAGCGGCTCGACTCGCTCATGGCTAAGATCGATGGCAGCACCGAAGTCGTGCTGGTAGATGACGGCAGCCGCGATGCGTCTGGCGTGCTCGCTGCGGAGCGCGCGCGCCGCGATCCACGCTACCGCTATGTGGCTCTTTCCCGCAATTTTGGACATCAGCTTGCAATAACCGCCGGCATGGAACGTGCGCGGGGTGAAGCAATCATCGTGATGGATGCGGATCTTCAGGATCCACCGGAAGTCGTGCTTGAATTGATCGCGCAATGGGAGGCAGGCTACCAGATCGTGCACGCCCGTCGCCGCAGTCGTGCCGGCGAAACGCGTTTAAAAAAATGGACCGCGAGCCTATTTTACCGCGGCCTCCGCATGCTGTCAGATGTCGATATTCCAGCCGACGTCGGCGACTTCCGCCTGATCGACCGGTCGGTTGCAGAGACGTTCCGCGCTATGCCGGAGCGGGATCGCTATGTCCGCGGCATGTTTGGCTGGATGGGATATCGCCAGACGATCGTCGAATTCGACCGTGATGAGCGGGCGGGTGGCGAAACGAAATACAACTGGGCGCGCATGATGCGCCTTGCGGTGGATGGTCTTATCGGTTTTTCCGACGTGCCTTTGCGTCTGGTCCTGTGGATGGGCGCGATCGTTTCGCTCAGCGCCCTGCTCTACGGCCTGTATGTGCTGGGTATGGCGCTGGCAGAAGTCCGGCTTGTTAGCGGCTGGGCGTCGCTGGCAGTGTTGACCTCTCTCCTATCGGGCATCAATCTCCTAATGACCGGCATAGTCGGCGTCTATGTAGGCCGGACGCACCGGGAGGTGAAGCAGCGGCCCCTTTACATCGTGGCGCGTGATACCGGTGAATCCACCCGGTTAGGCATGTCCGCTGCGTCGGCCATTCCGGCTGCAGCGGAATAAGATTATGCCGCTTTGGCGCGCGAAGCGCGCTTGCGCTCGTGCGGATCGAGATGGCGCTTGCGCAGCCGGATCGACTTCGGCGTGACTTCTACGAGCTCATCGTCGTCGATATAGGCGATGGCCTGTTCAAGCGTCATCCGTTTGGGTGGCGTCAGCCGGATCGCATCATCCTTGCCCCCTGATGCACGGAAGTTCGTAAGCTGCTTCGCTTTCATCGGATTGACCTCAAGATCATCCGTCTTGGCATTCTCGCCTATTACCATACCCTCATAGAGGGCCTCGCCGTGGCTGACGAACAGGATGCCGCGCTCTTCCAGCGGACCCAGCGCATAGCTGTTGGCCTCACCAGCACCATTACTGATCAGGACGCCATTCTTCCGGCCTTCAATGTTGCCTTTATGAGGCCCGTATTTTTCAAACAGCCGATTCATGATTCCGGTACCGCGCGTATCGGACAGGAATTCGCCATGATAGCCGATCAAGCCACGCGAAGGTGCTGAAAAGGTAATGCGAGTCTTGCCGCCCCCGGACGGACGCATATCGGTCAGTTCGGCTTTGCGCAGGTTCATTTTCTCGACGACCGTGCCTGAATATTCCTCGTCCACATCAATGACGACGGTCTCGTACGGCTCGGTCTTCTTGCCCTCATCGTCCTCGCGAAACAATACACGAGGACGGCTGATACCCAACTCGAAACCTTCGCGACGCATGGTTTCAATCAGGACGCCAAGCTGGAGTTCGCCGCGACCGGCGACTTCATAGCTGTCCTTGTCGGCGCTTTCGGTCACCTTGATCGCGACATTGCTTTCCGCCTCGCGGAACAAACGGTCACGGATCATGCGGCTCGTGACCTTGCTGCCTTCGCGCCCGGCCATGGGGCTGTCATTGACGGCAAAGCGCATCGACAGGGTCGGCGGATCGATCGGCTGCGCATGCAGCGGTTCGGAAACGCTTGGATCGGCGATCGTGTTTGCGACGGTCGCGGCGGTCAGGCCGGCAATCGAGATGATGTCGCCGGCATTGGCTTCTTCAACCGGTACCCGCTCCAGTCCACGGAACGCCATGATCTTGGAAGCACGGCCGGTCTCGACCACATTGCCGTCAGGATCGAGCGCATGGATGGGCATGTTGGTCTTGACCGAACCCGAGAAGACCAGACCCGTCAGGATGCGGCCCAGGAAGTTGTCGCGGTCTAACAGCGTCACGAGGAACTTGAAGGGACCGTTTGGATCGGCTGACGGTGCTGGAACATGATCGACGATCTTCTGAAACAACGGATTCAACGTACCCGAGCGCGCCTGCGCGTCCTCGCTCGCATAACCGTTGCGGCCTGAAGCAAAGAGAACCGGAAAATCGAGCTGTTCGTCGGAAGCGTCGAGGCTGACAAAAAGATCGAACACTTCATCGAGCACTTCCTGGGTCCGCTCGTCAGGCCGATCGATCTTGTTGACGACGACGATCGGACGAAGCCCGAGAGCGAGCGCCTTACCCGTCACAAACTTCGTCTGTGGCATTGCGCCCTCGGAGCTGTCGACCAGCAGTATAACGCCGTCGACCATCGAGAGGATACGCTCCACCTCGCCGCCGAAATCAGCGTGGCCTGGCGTGTCGACGATGTTGATCCGCGTGCCCTCCCACTCAATCGAAGTACATTTGGCAAGGATCGTAATCCCACGTTCCTTTTCGAGATCGTTGGAATCCATGGCGCGTTCTTCGATGCGCTGGTTGTCACGGAAAGTGCCGGACTGACGAAAGAGCTGGTCCACCAGCGTGGTTTTGCCATGATCGACATGCGCGATGATGGCCACGTTCCTGAGGTTCATGGTCTCAAATTTCCTGAATTTCTGCGATATTTGGCCGCGCCCATAGCCTATGTGCGGCGGAGCAACAAGCCCGACGGCGGGGAAATGCTCGATAATTTGCGGAGAAGGACGAAACCGGCCTTCTCTTTCCTTGCTGAAACTCTCAGGGCGCCCGCGCCACCAACTATGGCATCAATTGCATGGCCGATCATCGCGCGCTCAGTAGTACTACCGGACTTTTGCCGGGAGCTCGCCGCCGCCAATTATGGACCCATAAGCCGGGCGCCCATCGTAAATACATTAGATTTACCGAATCGGACGGCGGACCGGCGCGTCTCGGGCTCCATCGGAGGCTTGCTTTCAGCCCTTCAGTTGTCCGGTCGCGGTACTGCCACGGGTCAGGCCCGTCGCTCCTGTTGCGGTCAGGAACATTTCCCCACCCGCTGCGGCCGCGTTCGGACCCACGTTGCGGAAAAGGCATGCGCGAATTGTTTCGGGAACGTCGCCCACAGGTATAATTGGATTTCGCAGGGTCAGTTCTTCGCAATGGGCTTCATCGGCTTCCCTGTCACCGGACAGATCTCCGATACGTTCCAACAAAATAGGGACGGTTGCCGGCGTTCTGCCCGGATTCAGCGCAGCCATCAGCAAGATGCCTTCCAACACTTCCGCTTTTGGCAACGGAACGCCGCGAAAGATCAGAAAGAGGGGCGTCTGGCCGACGGCATCATGCAGGATGACGAACGCGTTACCTTCTCCGAGCATCATCCATCCGTCGAACCGAAGTCCGGCGCCGCCCATTAAGATTTCCAACAGGCCGCATTCATGTAGCCGTATCATTCCGTGATCCTGGAAAACCACGTCCGGCATCAATAGGGACGCACGCCACGTCTTCCAAAAACCCTCATATGCCTTGCCGCGCCCGGCTGTAGTAACCTTTGAGAGATCGACGAATGGCAACGGCAGGCCGCTCGGTTCCTGCGGGGGACGTTCATCCCGGATTGATGCCGGATCGACGCCGAGAAGGCGCGCAAAGGCGGATTGCTCACGGTTCCAGTCGAGTGCGGTGAAGGTGGGGAAACGATCCGCTACCACCCCCGTAATCCGCGAGAGATTATGATCCGACGGATGAACCGCTCCGGAAGCCCAGCGTCCGACCAGAGACTTGTCCACGCCGATGATGCTCGCGAGTTTTCCGCGGCTGATGGAGAGCGCTCCAAGCGCCAGGCGAAACTTTGCCGCAAAATGGATCGTGGTTTGCACCGGCGCATATTCTTCATAAATGCAACGAAATGCAAGGGTTGCAAACAGGTTGCATTTCGTTGTGCCTTGCGATGTACCTTCCCGAGCAGAAGACGCAAGGGCAAAGAAGTGCGCGGAGGATGCTTTATCACTCCGCGTAAAATTGTCGCTTATGCGTCTATTGTGCAGGTTTTTTTGCTTTATCATCTGACGAAAGCACCCCGCCGCCAACCAGATCGCCCGGGCATTCACGCCCGCCCTGTCTGACCGTCGCCGGGGTGCTTCGTTATACCGGCCCTATGATCGTATTGGCCGACACAATTTGCCTCGGTAATCAGTTTGCGAAAGCGAGTTTCGTCGTCCGGCGGCGCATGGCTCCGCCGATCAGGCCGAAACCGACGATCATCATGGCCCAGTTTGCTGGTTCAGGCACGGCCATCGTGACCGTGACATCGTCGAACTCAAAAGCGTTCTGACTGGACGAGTCGAAGCGCAGGCCCGTCACCTTATCCTGATCCGCGCCAGTGAATGTCAGGGTGATCAGGCGATTGGAGTTGGGCGAGGTTTGATTTCCGTTTGCGGGTTTGACGTCGTAATCGCCGCCATGGACCGCTACGCCCGTACCCAGGATGTCGAGCGTATTATACGTATCGACCGATCCCCACAGGAACGTGATCTGCGAGATTTTTCCGAAATCGGAAAGATCAAGCGTGGCCCATTTTTGTGCATTGCCCGGTCCCACCGCGCCATAGCCGCCGGTGCTGCCCCATGGCTGGGCTCGCGCGCCGGTCGAATCGGTGTAGATCGTGCCGGAATAATGGGAATTGGTGGAAAAATCGAAAGTCGGCGTTCCTGAATAGGATGGAGAGCCAGGCATGCTCGAAATATCAACGGCAGCATTCGCCGGAACAATAACCGCAATCGACAGAGCGAGGGCGAGATGGAACTTGTTAAGCATTTTCTACTCCAGCAACTAAAGCACGTCACCAAAGCATAAGCAGAAACTGTGCCAATCTATTAAAACTCACGTAATTACTAGAAACGCTAACGGACTACATAAGGTTAATGTAAGATATATCGACAAGGCACTGTTAATACTAATTAATTTAATAATCTTTATTTGCTATATCAGGTTCTTGACGGAGCAAGTGGCAATTAGCACAATGCATGAGCGGGCTAGAATGTCGTGATGATCTGGCCCCTCCGGAGCCGCGTGATGTCCCAAATTTCCCTTTCCCTGGCTTTGGCAGCAATTATTGGCTCGACTGCGGTTGCTGCCGAACCCGCAAAGCAAACGACGACCGGTGGTTCGGAAATGAGCGTGGGTTTCACGCCACCGCCCAAGCCGCCCGAAGCGCACCACCACCATCACTGGACGCGTGAAGAACAATTGCTGGATGCACGCCGGCGCCTCGACCAAGGACAGTCGCTTCCGCGCTGCCAGCAGGATCGCCTGCTGACCGACACCACGCCGTGCGATTCAGCTATCCGTCCTGGAGGCTGATCGTTTTCTGAGTGGGGGTGCTGGATGCCCCGTGAGGATTCGAACCTCAATTAACGGAGTCAGAGTCCGTAGTCTTACCTTTAGACGACGGGGCAGCAGCAGTGCCGGGCGAAATAGGTTGCGGGGCCGATGCTGTCAACGCTTCCGAAAGGCCGTGGCACGCGCTCTTGCTCCGCCCTGCATGAATCGATAGTCTGCACTCAAGTTCCGGAAGCACAGGCTTGCCGGCGAAATAAGAGTGACGTTTCGATGGCGCATAGCCCCGCAGCGGCAGCGCCGCCCCGCCAGTCGGCCGGGCGCGTGGCATTGCCTACGTCTCCGCAGAGGACTGCACGCCATCGCTATGCAGCGCTTGATCTGGGCACGAATAACTGCCGCCTCCTCATCGCCCGCCCTGCCAATGACGGTTTTGTCGTCGTCGATGCGTTCTCCCGGATCGTGCGGCTGGGCGAAGGCCTGGCATCGACCGGTCGGTTGAGTGATGCGGCGATGGATCGGGCGCTAAGCGCACTTTCGATCTGCGCGGAAAAGCTGCGCCGCCGCAATGTAACACTTGTTCGCTCGGTTGCTACGGAAGCCTGTCGCCGTGCCGCCAACGGACGGGAATTCGCGCGGCGCGTCTACGCGGAAACCGGCATCGCGCTGGAGATCATATCTGCGGAGCAGGAGGCGAAACTTGCCGTGCTCGGCTGCCATGCCTTGCTCGAGCCAGGAAGCGGGCGCGCCCTGATATTCGACATCGGCGGCGGGTCGACCGAATTGGTGCTGATCGAAACGGACGGAAACGGCGGCATCCCGCATGTGCTTGACTGGAACAGCGCCCCTTGGGGCGTAGTCTCTCTTACCGAAAGCGGACCCGTCGATCAGGATGACCCAGATGCCCGAATAACCGCCTATCGCGTGATGCGCGAGCGCGTAGCGGAGGCTTTCCGGCCGTTTTCCGCGCGATTGGCGGATCGCGGGGAATTGCCGGGACGGCTGCTCGGCACCAGCGGCACGGTCACGACATTGGCAAGCGTCCATCTCGATTTGCCGCGATATGATCGCCGTGCCGTGGACGGGCTGGTGGTGCCCTCTGCTTCCATGCGCGCGATCAGTGGGCGGCTGGCGGAAATGTCGGTGGCCGAGCGCATTCGTCTCCCTTGCATCGGGCAGGAACGGGCAGATCTCGTAGTGGCCGGTTGCGCGATATTGGAGGCCATTCTGGATCTTTGGCCCGCCGAACGGCTTGGCGTCGCCGATCGCGGTATTCGCGAAGGGATATTGCGTTCGCTCATGGCGCGCGATGGTCATCCTGCATGAGCCGTGGCGGTTCCGGCGGGCACCAGCGTGTCCGCACCGCGCGGGGGCGCACGGCGGCTTCTACACGCTGGCTTGAGCGGCAGCTCAATGATCCTTACGTCCGCCGCGCCCGGGCGGAAGGCTATCGTTCGCGTGCCGCATACAAGCTGCTTGAACTGGACGAACGCTTTGGTCTGCTGCGGAATGTCCAGCGTGTCGTGGATCTGGGCGTTGCGCCGGGCGGGTGGGCGCAGGTCGTGAAACGACGGCTTCCGAAGGCATCCGTGGTTGGCATCGATCTGTTGCCGACAGACCCGATCGATGGCGTAACCCTGATCGAGATGGATTTCATGGACGAAGCGGCCCCAGGGCATCTCGCGGATGCGCTGGGCGGCCAGGCCGATCTCGTTCTTTCCGATATGGCGGCGAACACGGTCGGCCATACCCAGACCGATCATCTGCGCACGATGGCGCTGGTGGAGGCAGCCGCGTATTTCGCGGGCGACGTGCTCCGCCCGGGCGGCGGCTTCGTCGCAAAGGTGCTTGCGGGCGGGGCGGATAATGATCTGGTCGCGTTGCTGAAACGCATGTTCACGACCGTGAAACACGCCAAGCCGCCTGCGAGCCGGAAGGAAAGTTCCGAATGGTACGTGATTGCCCAAGGCTTCAAGGGGCCGGTCAAGGACTAGAAAATTTCTTCGGCGCGTCACGAATAACGGTCCTGAAACGTCAACAGCACGAACGCCACGCGCGGCTTCATGATGGAGACTGAAAATGAACGCTTCCGCTGCACTTCAATACGAACAAATGGTGGGCCGATTTTTCCTGGAATCTCATCGACCTCAATGGGGGCCGCGGCGCGATCCTGAGCCAGGACGGGAGGCCGATTCTCACGATATCCTTTGCTTATGACGATTTGGGGCGTGCCGCGGATATTTCATCATGCGCAATCCCGACAAGCTCGGCCGGCTGGATCCAGCGTTTATTCTATAGAACTGCTAAGTCCGAGATTGTAAGCTATTCCCGCAGAGCCCGCAGGGCTGCTCCCGCCGCGAATGGCGCGCCGGCGAGCAGGAGCAATGAAACCGCAGCCAAGAGCTTGATCGCGCCCATGCCTTGGGGTGCCAGACTGCCTGCCGCGAAGATCAATACGGGAATCGCGAGCGGCAACATCAGCAATCCGGCGAGGGCCGCGCTGCTCCGCAATCCGGCTGTCAAAGCAGAGGTCGCGAAGGACAGAGCGGCGAGGCCGGGGGTACTGATCAGCAAGCTCAGTTCGATGCGCACAATCACGTCATTCTCAAGTTTCAACAGCGCGGCGGCGGGTATCGCCGCGACCATCAATGGCGGGCAGAAGCTAAGCCAGTGAGCGACGATCTTGGCGGCGGCTATGATCTCGTCGGCCATTCCGCGCACGGCATATTGTTCAAGGATGCCTGCTTCCACGTCCGGCAACACCAGCCGGTCCACGGGCAGCAATGCCGCCAGCAAGGCTGCAACGCATAACAATCCGCCGCCGGTGCGATTCAACACCACCGCGTCCGGGCCGACGGCAAAGGGATAAAGGGTTGCTACCAGCAAAAAGAATATGACGGGTAGCAACGCCCCGCCATGTCCGAATGCGATGCGAAGATCGCGCATGATGATCGCGGCGAGCGGCTTCACTGAAGGGTATCCAAATCGATCGCTATGGCGTTATCGATGCCCAGGGCCTGGTGGGTTGCCACCAGTGCGATTCCGCCGCCCTGTCGATGGTCTGCGACGATTGCCTCCAGCCTGGCCAAGGCTGTGCTATCGAGTCCGTTTCCGGGTTCGTCCAGCACCCATATTGGTGCGCCGCTGGCTATCACGCGTGCAAGCCCAGCCCGGTGGCGCTGTCCGGTGGAAAGCATGCGGACCGGCACTTCGGTCAGTCCGGCGACATCCATCGCTTCAAGGGCCGCAGTCGCTGTTTTTTCCTCACGTCCGTCGATCTTTGACCAGTATGCCAACGCCCGCCCCAGCGGCAGGTGGCTGTCCAACGCCGCTTGCTCGCTAAGCCAGGCGATCCGCCCGCCGCTTCCAACCGTTCCTTGCCACGGCTTCAGCAGCCCGGCCGCAATCCTCAGAAGACTGGACTTCCCGGCGCCGTTCGCGCCGCGAACGATTGCGGCATTGCCCGCCTTCAAGGTGAAGCTCATGTTTTCGAAAAGCAGCCGATCGCCGCGCAGGCAGCTAATTTGTCTGAACTCCAGCTGCGCGGCCGTCATTCGGCTTCGGCTTCCAACGCGTGCATGTCCTCGTCCGACAGGCCGAAATGATGGCCGACTTCATGGATCATGACGTGGGCGATCAGCGCCTCAAGACTTTCGCCAGATTCCACCCATTCATCCAGTAACGGACGACGATAAAGGTGAATGATGTCCGGCAGCGTGCCGGAATCCATTAGTGATTTTTCGCCTATCGGCTGCCCGGTATAAAGTCCGCTGAGCGCAAAGGGGTCATCGATATTCAGTTCGTCAAGCACAGCTTTTTCGGCGAACTCTGCGATACGAAAAACGATGTCATCCAGTACCGGCCCAAAGCTTTGTCGCAGTCGCGCGAGAACCGCGCGCGCGATAGTCTCGATCGTGGCGATATCGGGCGCAAGGATGGGGGATGTGGCCATGGCAAACTGCCATAAGCCGGAACGGACGCCGGGTTCAAATGATCAAATGGACAGTTTGGCGGTTATACGCAGATCCCGGCCTGAAAGTGGCGCATAGTCCTTAAGGAAGCTGGCGTGGCGGCGCGCGCTCACATCGAAGATATTGTTGGCAGACAGCGCGAAGCTGACGCGTCCGGCCTCTCCCCAGGGACGCAGATTTGCCGACACGTTGACGAGGGTAAAGCCATCCGTGGCGCTTTCGACGGGCGAAAGGCGCTTTTGGGCATCAGTCCATTCCACTTCGATGCGGCCATCGGCTTTTTCGGTGTGCGCTTCCAGTCCACCCAACAGACGCAGAGGCGGGATGCGCGGGGCAGGGCCATAGCCGAGGATCGTGGCATGGATATAGTCGGCAAGACCATCCGCTCGTAATTCAACCGCCCCGATCTTCGCGAGGGTAACGTCGCCTTGCACTTCGAACCCGTAATATCGGGCTTTGGCCTGGAAGGATTGGTAAACCGGCAGGCCGTCCTCGATCGCGCCGATCTGATCCTCGTAGATGAAGTTGTTGAACCAGTTGTGATAGACCGAGGCTTCGATGTTGTAGCCTTGACCCTTGCCATGCAGAATGGCCTCGACGCCCCAGCTCTGCTCGGTTTTGAAATCCGGATTGCCGATTTCGAATGCCTCGGTTCCTGCGTGCGGTCCATTGGCGAACAGTTCTTCCGCCGAAGGTGCCCGTACCGTGCGCGAAACATTCGCGCCGATCCGCCAGCTATCGGCAAAGCCATAGGATGCGCCGCCAGAGGCGGAAACACTGTTGAAGGTTCGTCCGCCACCGAAGAACTGCGACTGGTCGGTGTCCGGATCGGCAGACAGCCTGGTCCGCTCGTAGCGCGCCCCAGCCTCCGCCTTGAAGGCTCCTAAATCAAGCTGCTGGAGCGTGAAGACGCCAAATTGCTGGGTGCTGTTTTTGGGAAGAAAAGCCTCTTCACCGACAACATTGAAGTCACGCGAGAAATACTGGACGCCGCTTGAGCCTTTCCAGGCGCCTTGATCGGCCTGAACCAGTTCGAGGCGGCCTTCCAGACCATGATTGTAGAAGGCGGTCCCAATCGATCCGTCTTCTTCCAGTTCGAAATGGCGGTAATTGGCGTAAGCGAAGCGGGTATTGATGGCACTGAGGAAGCCGCCGCCAGTGTTCACGGAGGCACGGGCATCGAAACGATTTTGAAGCAGATCGAGCCGTGGCGCTTCCTGTTCCTGTCCCGGCTCGGTCGCATAGCGCACGGGGACGCCATAGATGCTGTCATAATGGCTGTAGGAAACGCCGAAATTTCCTGCATCAGTTATCCAGGCCGCGCCGACACCAGCCGTCCATGTCTTCCCGGCGCTGTTGGGCAGTCGATTTTTCAACGCTGCATTGCCTGCAAAATCGATGGGCTCATCAGCATCTGGATCAGCTGGCAACGCGCTTGATGCCAGGGCTTGCGCGCGGAGCGGCGCTGTCAGCACATGTCCACCGATGCGCAGATCATCGGTTTTCAGATAGCTTCCGTCTGCATGCACGACCAGATGTTCGCCGACAGGGACGTCCACGGCAATCCCGCCGGAGCGTTCATGCGCGGCGGAACCGTAGGTTGCCAGCGCATCGATATGCACGGGCTCGTCCGGCACGCGGCGCGGGATGCGTTTGTCGATCACGTTTACGACGCCGCCGATTGCGGCGGAACCATAAAGGAGCGCGGTTGGACCGCGCAGAACTTCGATACGGTCGGCGAGTAGCGGATCCACGACGACGGCGTGATCGACGCTGGTGTTTGATACATCGATCGACCCAATTCCATCGGTGAGTACACGCACGCGCTCGCCTTGGAGACCGCGCAGGACCGGGCGCGACGCGTTGGGACCGAAAGATGTCGCTGAGACCCCTGCGGTGTGGATCAGGGTTTCACCAATTGAGGGACGCAGCGATTGGGTCAGCTGCGCACCTTGCAAAACGGATGTGCCGGCCAGCAGATCGCGGCGATCACGCGCAAAGGGCGCCGTCACGATGATGTCAGTTGTCGGAGCAGAATGATAAGCTGGGTTTTCGCCATTGCCGGTGCCGCCTGCAGCGTTGGCAAAGGTGGCAGACAGCGTCGCGGCAGATCCCAAAGCTGTCCAGAGAGCCGCTTTAGCGATTGACGAAAGCAGTGCATTTTGGACGGCCATATAATGCGAACTCCGACGAATGATTCGCCTCATAGTAGAGTGATGATATACTATATCAACAATTTTGTGCAGTGCACATAAATCATTATGCCTTCGTAACGAGATATAATTATAAAATTATGGAATAAAGTTTCTTGTATACAGAAAGCTTGGAACTTTGCGTCGAGAAGCAGCGTTTTGGAGCGCTATTTACAACAGTGTGACTTTCCTGTGACACGCCTGCAGATTTCGTTTACCAACCTTAACCTGAGCTTTACGAGCCGGTCGGTCTCGCCCATTTTGCTGACATACCTGAAGATAGTCGCGAACCACGGCATCTCACGGATCAACTCGGAAAAGGGACTGAGAATGAAATCCGAAATCGCCAAAGCCTATACCACACGCCTCCGTCAGGGCGCCGCTTTGTTTACATTGAGCATGTCACTCGTTTCTGTGAACGCCTTTGCACAAACTACAGATTCCTCTGCCATCAATGCAGCAACTGCGGACGAAGTTGCTACACCAGATGACATTATCGTAACAGGGTCACGTATTGCCCGTCCCGATCTGGCTAGCAGCAGCCCGGTTGCCGTGGTCAGCGCTGAAGCGATCAAGCAGACGAATACGGTCACAGTTGAGCAAATCCTCGCCTCCAACCCGCAATTTACGGCCGCCTTTGGCTCAGCCAGCAACAACCCCGGCGATGGATCGGCAACGGTTGATCTGCGTGGCCTGGATGAGAAGCGTACGCTAGTGCTCATCGATGGCAAGCGCGCACCCACGTATGATACCACGGGTGCGGTCGATGTGAATTCGATACCGACCGCACTGCTCAAGCGTGTCGAAGTGCTTACGGGCGGCGCTTCCGCTGTGTATGGGTCGGATGCGGTCGCAGGCGTCGTAAACTTCATTCTCGATGATCGCTTTGAAGGATTGCGTGCCGATGGCAGCAGTCAGATCACCGGTCGCGGCGATGGCGCGCTTTATGATCTCAGCCTTACCGGGGGCTTGGCTCTTGGTGATCGCGGCAACCTTGTAGTGTCAGGCGGCTACTCAAAACGAAACGGAGTGAAATTTGGAGCGCGGAAGCGTAACAGCGTTGCGCTCGATTCCAGCGACCTCGTCAGCAGCGGCGGTTCGAGTAATGGTGTTCCAACCATCTTCGATCTCGCTGACGGCTCCCAGGTTCAGATTACTGATGATGGGACTCTGACCGATGACGTGCAACTTTATAACTTCACACCAGTAAATTACGCTCAAGTTCCATTCGAACGATATAACGCAATGGCGCTTCTGCGCTATGATTTGACTGATGGTGTCGAGTTCTACGGTCGTGCAAATTATAGCCGTATCAAGGTAAATCAGACCTTGGCCCCAACCGCGACTGCGGGCTTTACCTTCAACATCGATCCTACCAATCCATTTCTTACCGATGATGAACGGGCCGTGTTTTTCGGGCCAGATGCGTCGATCATAGATTCATCCACTGTTGATCCGGACGATCCATCTTCGCGCATAGGAAGCTCAACGATCGGTATTCGGCGGCGCATCGTTGAAACCGGCGGTCGTATTGAAATCAACAAGACGAAAAACATGCAGTTCGTTGGCGGCTTGCGCGGCGATATTGGCGACAGCCTCCACTGGGATACGTTTGCGCAATATGGCCAAAGCAAGAAGAGCCGGGACTTCCTGAACGATCTTTCCTATACCGCACTGACACAGGCGCTGGATGTAGTCGATGGTCCGGACGGTCCACAGTGCTTTGATCCCTCGGGCGGTTGCGTGCCGCTCAACCTGTTCACGACGGGGACCATCCCGCAGAGCGAGCTTGCCTTCGTCCTTCGCAATGGTCGTGAAGACACGAAGATCACCCAATTCATTGCGGGTGGCAATCTATCAGGCGACCTTGGCTTCCTGAAAAGTCCTTGGGCAGATAAACCTGCCGCCTTCTCCGTAGGCGTGGAATATCGCCGCGAGAAGGGCACGACCGCTGTCGACGCCAATTATGCGTCGGGCGACCTGATTTATTATGGGCAGGGCCAGAACATCAGCGGCAAGTACAACGTTAAGGAAATCTACGCTGAGCTTAAGATCCCTATCGTTCAGGACAAGCCGTTCATCTACGCGCTCAACCTGGAAGGTGGCTTTCGCTATTCCGATTATTCTTCGGTCGGGAGCGTCTACACTTATAAGGCGGGTGGTGATTGGAGTCCCGCAGAAGGATTTCGTTTCCGCGGCATCTATCAACGCGCAGTGCGCGCGCCGAATATAAACGAGTTTGCTGCTCCGGTCGTAGCGGGGACGGGAAGCCTGAGCAATGATCCATGCGCTGGCCCCGATGTTTCGGCGACCATTGCCGCAATTTGTATCGCCCAAGGTGCACCAGCATCTACGATCGGAAATATCCAACAGCCGATTTCCGGGCAGATAAATATTTTCACGGGGGGAAATCCCAATCTTACCGAGGAAAAGTCGGACACCTATACAATCGGTATTGTCATTAATCCGCCAAGCATGAAGCGGTTGAGTATCGCGATCGATTACTTCAATATTGATATCAAGAACGCTATCACCGAAACGTCGCCATTCAATACAATCGATCAGTGCTATAACGTCACGCAGGATATCAATAGTGCGGCTTGTCAGGGGATCGTCCGCAACACGCTGACGGGCTCGCTGAGTGGCAATACAGAGTTCGGGGTGGCTTCCGTCCTGGGAAATATCCAATCGCTCAAGACGGACGGAATCGATGTCACTGCCAGCTATTTAGGCGGCGAAGTAACGGGCTTTAGCTGGGGTATATCATTCGCGGGCACTTATACGCGTAACTACAAGAAAGACGATACCCAGTGCGCTGGACGCTTCGGGTCCGCCTGCAACCTGGAGCCAATCGCAAAATGGAAGCATGTCGCTAACGTCAACCTGGGCTGGAAGGGGATCAATTTTGCTACCCGCTGGCGTTATTTCGGCAAGGTGAAGGAGGATGTTGGCACGGACATTCTCAAATCCAAGATTCCAGGGTTCAGCTACTTCGATGAGACAGTGAGCTTCGACATAAATGATGCCTTCACACTGCGGGCTGGCGTGCAGAATGTCTTCGACAAGAAATCGCCGATCGTTGGCGATACGGTGGGTGCGGACCCCAACGCAGGCAGCACCTTCCCCAACACGTATGACGTTCTGGGTCGCACGTTCTTTGCCGGAGCTTCCGTGAAGTTCTAATCCGATACTTGTTACGCCGGACATCCGTGTTTGATGTCCGGCGTAACCGCTTTATGACGCGACGATGCCTGCCGTCGCAGAAATTTTCAGCACTCCTGATTATTTGCCGCATCGTGTGTCGATTGTTGAAGAGAGCACGGAGTTTGTCAGGACGGATCGCGCAAAGCTGCGCGCTGCCACATTTCTTGACGGACGAACCGATTTTTCCTCAGGCCCTTCGGCTGGCACTAGCATCGACGCTTTGCTTGCTCAGACCATCGACGTGTCATCACCGGACCGCTTTATTTTCCACGTCGGCTTTTGCGGATCTACCTTGCTTTCCCGCCTTCTGGACGGCGAAGGCCGCGCGGTAGTTTTGCGTGAACCGAACTGTCTTGTAGATCTCGCAGCGTATCAGGCTGCGCTCGATCATAAAGATATGCGGGATGGGCGACGCGACGCCATCCTGTTGAGCCTCTGCGCGCTATTGAGGCGCCGTTGGGCGCCTACCGAGGCGGTCGTCATCAAGCCTTCCAGTTGGATAAACAATATTGCCCCGCTGCTGTGTCGGATTTCGCCGGGCATCAGACCCCTGTTTCTGACGATGAGCCGAGCCGCATTTATCCATGCAATCTTTCGCGGTGGAACGGCACGGCTAAATTTTGCCGCCCGCGCTGCCGTGCATCTCTCAAGTGCCGGGTCGGAGAATGCTAAGCTTGTGGCATCCGCCTTGGCGTCTACGACTGAACCATTGCGCCAGCTTGCTTTGCTCGCAGTGGTTACGCACGAAATCCAAATGAGACTATTTCGCGAGGCCGAACGCGTTGGTGGATGGGGTCTACCCCACCGCCTGACCTTTGAAGAGATCGTGACCGATCCCTTGAAAGCGTCGATCAAGGCAGCAGCGGCGCTCGAGCTCGAGTTGGACGAAGGCGCGCTAGAGAAACGATGTTCGCATTGGCTGGGCAGGCATGCAAAGCAACCGGACGCGTCTTTTTCAATTGGCGATGAAGCAGATGCAGATGTTCGTGTGATGGCGGAATTTGGCGATCATATCGACATGGCATTGCGTTGGGCGGACCGGGAAATTGGGCCTTCGCCCGCAACCGAGCTATTCCTGGATAGACCTTAGCCAGCCGGTAATCGAATAACGCGGTGTTCCCGCCGAATGTGTCACAAGGCTGACACTGTGGCGCTGCGGTACACTGAAAAGCGCAAGGCGGTTGAATCCTGGCACGAACCCTTCCACGTGCTCGTTTTGATGGAAAAGAAGCAGGCCTCCCCATTCGGTGCGCCAGGCCGGTGTCAGTCCCAGCACATATGCGGCCCGCCGACCCTTCCCGGCTATGTTGTCATCATGTCCGGTCAGGAAGTCGCCAGGATTATATGCGGTTGCCTGCGCATCTGCAAAGTTGATGTCGCGGTGCCCCGTTATCGCCTTTAACAATGCGATAGTGCCAGCCGTGCACATCAACGTTGCAAATTGATCCAGCGGCGTGTTGCTTGCCTCGCGATCACCGATGTTATCTGAGACGCGAATACTATCATATCGATACTGAAACCCATCGCGCGCGGCGACATTTACGGCATCTTGAAGTTTAATACGCTCCGCGTCCGGCATGGCGAGATAGCTGGCTTTCGGAATTTCAAAAACCTTGTCGCCGGAATTGAGCAGGTGAAGCCAGGGGGGTGTTCCGGACAGGTATTGCGCGAGTGCGTCCGCACTTTTCGGTGAGAGGAAGCCATTCACGACAACGCGGCCGGCCGCACGATATCGCCGGGAGAGGTCCGCTACGTTAAGTGCGGGATTCAAGACCAAAACAGTTTCCATACCTGGAAGGCGATGATCTATTTTTCGTCCCACCATCAAGCGCTAAAAATCAGATCGGAAACATTCTTTCCAGATAAACGTTCTGACGCGCAACTTACATTAGTGTTGCCATTTTGCGACAGCGAAGCACAAACCTTGCTGTAGCATTAACCATAGCTTTACAGCGTCCTCATCCCTTTGCAGTCTGTTTACATTCCAGAAAGGTTTGGCTGGCGTCATCAGCTCGACCGTTCAGGCGGACATATCCAGAAAAAGGGACTGGAGCATGAAAACCTTCTCACCAAATAATGTGAAGCTATGTCTACGTGACAGTGTTGCCTTACTCGCAATTTCCATGGGTATGGTAGCGGTGCCTGCACAGGCACAGGATAAGCCACCCTCTGGCGCCACAGCGACCAACGACGCTACAGAAGACGATGTCATTATCGTTACGGGCTCGCGCATTGCGCGGCCGATGCTCGACTCTCCAATCCCCGTGACCACCCAGTCTGCAAATGATCTCTTTCGCACAGGCAGTGTGAACGTAGGTGACAAATTAGCCCAGCTGCCTTCGCTGGCCCCTTCTTATACTCAGGCAAGCTCACTCGGCGGCGGCAATGCGATCGGGACATCTGGATTGGACATCCTTGATTTGCGTGGCCTGGGCGTGACTCGCACGCTAGTTCTTGTAGATGGCAAGCGCCATATCACATCGATCGAAGGCGACTTCCTTGTAGACATTAATACGATCCCCAACGATCTGATCGATCGCGTGGATATCGTCACGGGAGGCAGTTCAGGCGTTTATGGTTCTGACGCTATGGCTGGCGTCGTGAACTTCGTCCTTAAGCGCGACTTCGAGGGCGTTACTCTCAATGCGCAAGGCGGTATCAGTTCACACGCGGATCGCGGCACCTATAGATTGTCGGGCACGTTCGGCAAGAATTTCGCCGAGGGGCGCGGCAATATCGCGGTTGCGCTCGAATATGATCGGGCAAATCCGCTCTACTATACCGATCGACCAGGACTGACCGGCGCATTTGCAGGGCGTAACCAATTTCAGCTGGTCAATGGCTCCGGCGTGGGGCCCGCGAGAACCTTTCTAAAGGGCGTGCACAGTTTCGGCTATGCCGACGGGGGCGCATTCATACCGTATGACGGGTTCAGTATCCGCTCCTGCAATTCGAATCCCGATGCATGTCTTCCAAATGGTTTCCCCAAGGTTTTTCAATTTCAGCCGGATGGAAGCCTGGCAGAAGCAAATTATGGGACGGACTTCCGACCTGTGGGATCGGGCAATAATCAGGGCGGCACGGGATCGACCCTCAACAATACGGGCGTTCTTGTCCCAGGTTTGAAACGCTATACGGCCAATATTATCGGACATTATGATTTCTCCGATGCCTTTAAGCCATATTTTGAAGCCAAATTTGTGCGTCTCATCTCCGATCAGGTCAGCAGCCCTACCTTCTCGCAAGGCGGGCCGCAGGGAGTTGATGAGGATGGCAATTTGCTGGATCCGGAAAATTATTTTACGGAGACCCCTATTTTCCTAGACAATCCCTTTTTGACCCCGCAAGCACGCTCTCTTATTCAATCCTTGCTGCCAGCCGGGGCGACATTCTTCAACTTGAACCGCAACAACGTTGATCTAGGATCTCGCGGCGAACATGATCGTCGTGATACATATCGGTTTGTCGTTGGCGCCGAAGGTACGTTTAATGACGACTGGCATTATGATATCTCGGCCAATTATGGTAAACTTAAGACGAAATACAAATTTACGAATAATCGTATAGAACAGAACTTTTACAACTCGATTGATGCTGTTACCAATGCAAGCGGCAGTATCGTTTGCAGAATCAATCAGGTATCTGTTACCGATCCAGGCTGCCAACCCATCAATATTTTGGGATTAGGCGGACCCGGACAATCAGCATCACAACGGCAGGCGGCGCTCGATTATTTCAATACGACGTCCTATCGTTGGGGGCAGGCAAGTGAACTCGATATAAGTGCCAACATCGCCGGGGACACGTCGCAGCTTTTCGAGCTTCCTGGTGGCCCCATCCGCTTTGCGATTGGGGCAGAATATCGGAAGGAAAAGGCCTCCTATCACTATGACGACCTGGTGACGAGCGGCGCCACTTTCTTGAATGCGATCAATCCTTTCGATCCGCCTGCCTTTGTGGTCAAGGAAGCATACGCGGAGGTGGACGTCCCACTTCTCAAGGACAGGCCATTTTTCAATGAACTTTCATTGAGTGGTGCAGCACGCGTGGCGAAGTATAAAGGCGCAGTCGGCACGGTATGGGCGTATAATGGCGCCGTAGTTTACGCACCGATACATGATATTCGTTTTCGCGCGAATTATTCTCATTCCGTAAGAGCGCCAACCCTTTCCGATCTATATTCACCGAACTCACAGGACTACCGGAGCATTGACGATCCGTGCGATGTCCTCTTTATTAACAGCGGAAAATCGACCAGACCAACGAATTGTGCTGCAGCGGGCGTACCAGTTGGCTTCGAAAACAACGTAACTCGTGCTGGATCGCTTGAAATACTATCGGGAGGCAATCCCGATCTGACGGAAGAGAAATCCAGAAGCTGGACTTACGGCGTTATTATTCAACCAAGTTTCGTTCCTGGTCTCGCAATATCAGTCGATTACTATGATATTAAAATCTCGAATGTTATCTCGGCAGTGGATTCCCAGACTATCCTAGACGGCTGTTATGACGGTGCGGATCTCAACAATGCGTTCTGCAATCTCGTATTTCCACGAAGCTCAGATGGTAACTTCCAGCTACCCGCACTCGTAGAAAGTACGTTGAACTTCGCTGCTTTGAAAGCGAAGGGCATAGACGTCGACATCTCTTACAATCACCACTTTGACGCTGATAATAGACTTGCGCTTCGTGTTGTTGGGACGTGGATCAAGCAGCGGACAGACTTTCCCTACATTGACGATCCGTCGGAACCGGACCGTGCAAAAGGGGAGCTTGGCTTGCCCATCTACAAGTTTAACTTCCAGGCAGATTATACCTACAAGAAATTTACACTCGGCTATACATTGCGCTACATCGGTAAACAATCGACAACCGATTGGGAGCTTCAGCATGCGGTCGCGGGTTTACCCGAAACACCTTATAATCCCGATTATATCGATACAGCCTTTTACCCCCGCGTGATTTATCACGACATCAGCTTTAACTTCGATATCGACGAGCGTTTCAGCCTTTACGGCGGCGTAAATAATGTCGGGAATAAAATGCCGCCCTATGGCCTGCTTGGCTTGGGCGGCACGACTACCGATGGTGTTGGAAATGACGGCATCTACGACAATATTGGTCGATTCATGTACATGGGCGTACGCGCCAAGTTCTGACGGCTGCCAATTTGACGGATATCAGGGCGGGACGCCGAACCCGCCCTTTGTCCTTTTTAATCAATCACCAAGCCCCCATCACCCTCATCGACCTTCACTGTCGATCCATCCAGCACTTCGCCCCTGAGCAGCGCCTCCGCCAGCGGATCCTGCAGATACTTCTGCACGGCGCGCTTCAGGGGTCTTGCGCCGTAGACCGGATCATAGCCCACCCGGCCTAGCCAGGCACGTGCGCCATCCGTCAGATCCAGCACGATCTTGCGATCCTTGAGCAGGCCCTGCACACGGCCCACCTGGATATCGACGATCGGGCCCATGTCCGCCTGGCCGAGGCGGTGGAACAGGATGATCTCGTCCAGCCGATTGAGGAATTCCGGCCGAAAATGGGCGCGGACGACTTCCATCACCTGCGGCTCGACCTGTTCGACATCCTCGCCTTCGCCAAGGTTGGCGAGATACTGGCTGCCGAGATTGCTGGTCAGGATGATCAGCGTGTTCGAGAAATCGACCGTGCGGCCCTGGCCGTCGGTCAGACGGCCATCGTCCAGCACCTGCAGCAACACGTTGAACACGTCGCCGTGCGCCTTTTCGACCTCGTCGAACAGGATGACCTGATAGGGCCTGCGCCGAACGGCCTCGGTCAGCACGCCGCCTTCTTCATAGCCGACATAGCCGGGCGGTGCACCGATCAGCCGCGCGACGGAGTGCTTTTCCATGAATTCGCTCATGTCGATCCGCACCATCGCATTCGGGTCATCGAACAGAAAGTTGGCGAGCGACTTGGTCAGTTCGGTCTTGCCGACGCCGGTGGGGCCGAGGAACAGAAAGCTGCCGAGCGGTCGGTTGGGATCCTGCAGCCCGGCGCGAGCGCGGCGGACAGCGCGGCTGACCGCGCTGACCGCCTGGCTTTGCCCGATCACGCGTTTGCCGATCTCGACTTCCATGTTGAGCAGTTTTTCGCGCTCGCCTTCCAACATGCGATCTACCGGCACGCCGGTCCAGCGCGAGACGACCGACGCAATGTCCTCCGCCGTCACTTCTTCGCGGAGCATGGCGCCGGCGGACGCAGCTGCCGCGTCCTCAAGCTGACGTTCAAGCTGCGGAATAGTCCCGTAGCTCAGCTCGCCCGCGCGCGCGAGATCTCCACCGCGCTGCGCCTGTTCCAGCTGCAGCCGTGCGGCATCCAGCTGCTCTTTCAGTTTCGCTTCGGCCTGGATCTTGTCCTTTTCGGCCTGCCAACGCGTCGTGAGCTCCGCAGATTGCTGTTCAAGATCGGCAAGCTCCCTTTCAAGGTTGGCGAGCCGATCCTTCGATGCAGCGTCGCTTTCCTTCTTGAGCGCTTCGCGTTCGATCTTGAGCTGGATGATCCGTCGGTCGAGATTTTCGATTTCCTCAGGCTTGGACTCCACCTCCATGCGCAGCCGCGATGCGGCTTCGTCCATCAGGTCGATCGCCTTGTCGGGCAGGAAGCGATCGGAAATGTAGCGATTGCTTAACGTCGCGGCGGCGACAATTGCGCCGTCGGTGATCCGCACGCCATGATGCAATTCATATTTTTCCTTGAGCCCACGCAGGATCGAGATCGAATCCTCCACGGTCGGCTCACCGACAAATACTGGCTGGAACCGCCGCTCCAACGCCGGATCCTTTTCGACATATTTGCGATATTCGTCGAGTGTGGTCGCGCCGATGCAGTGGAGTTCGCCGCGCGCAAGTGCCGGCTTAAGCAGGTTGGACGCATCCATGGCGCCGTCCGTCTTGCCTGCACCGACCAGCGTGTGCATCTCGTCGATGAAGAGGACGATCTGGCCCTCGGCGCCTTTCACTTCGTCGAGAACGCCCTTCAGCCGTTCCTCGAATTCACCGCGATATTTGGCGCCCGCTATCAGGCTGCCCATATCGAGCGCCATCAGGGCACGATCTTTCAGCCCATCGGGCACGTCGCCATTGGCGATGCGCAACGCGAGGCCTTCGACGATCGCGGTCTTGCCGACGCCAGGCTCGCCGATCAGCACGGGATTATTCTTGGTGCGTCGGGCGAGTACCTGGATGGTGCGGCGAATTTCTTCGTCTCGGCCGATCACCGGATCGAGCTTGCCGTCGCGGGCCGCCTGGGTCAGGTCGCGGGCGAATTTCTTTAGCGCGTCATAACGATCCTCGGCGCTTGCGGTGTCAGCGGTACGCCCGCCACGCAACTGGTTGATCGCGCCGTTCAAGGCTTCGGCCTTTACGCCAGCGTCAGCAAGCGCCTTGCCCGCCGCGGTGGTGCTCGCGAGCGCAAGCGCAAGTAAAAGCCGTTCGACCGTGACATAGCTGTCTCCGGCTTTGTGAGCGACCGCTTCCGCCTGATCGAGCACGCGAAGCGCTTCATTGTCCAGGCTCGGCGGCTGGCTGGCGCCCGTGCCCGAAACCTGCGGAATCTTGGCTAGGGCGGCATCGGTCGCGCGCACTGCCGCGGCGGCATCTCCGCCGGAAGCCTTGATCAACCCCGCCGCCATGCCCTGCTCATCCTCGAGTAACGCCTTGAGCAAATGTTCCGGCGTAATCCGCTGATGATCCATGCGGAGCGCGACGGTTTGCGCTGATTGCAAAAAGCCTTTGGCGCGGTCGGTAAATTTTTCGAGGTTCATTGCCGATCCCTGTTCAGTTCACGTCGCCATATGGTGTGGTATTTAGGCAACACAAGGGGCCATTCAAATTTCGAGCCGGCGCAAGATGTTATTAATCGTGTCGGGATAAACAAATTTCAAATCGTCGAAAGAATGCAAAAATGGCCACCCTTCCGATCGACATGCCACGGATCGAGAAATCCGAGCGATTGACTGCCAGTTTGTCGGATCAGAGACTTTCTATCCAGGGGCCATACTTCGATGCGCTCTTTTTCTGGGGAGCGCCCGTCCTTTCGCTGATTTTCGTGCAGGTCTGGCTGGGAACGGCGCTGGCGTTCCCCAAGGCCATGGCCGACCATCTGGCGAATATCCTGGTCGTTCTCTCAGTGCTTATTACCTACGCGCATCTGATCGCCGTGGTACCCCGGGCCTATCTGAATCGTGAAGTGTTTGGAGCAAATCGAATCAGGTTGACGGTTGTGCCCGTCGCGTTGGTCACCGCGTTTGTCTGGTCCCCAACACTAATGGCGATCGGCGCCGTCGTTGGCATCTTCTGGGATATCCATCACAGTGCGATGCAAAGCTTCGGCTTGTCGCGTATTTATGACATGAAAGCCGGCAACGACGTCCAGCAGTTGCGTAGGGTCGATATGCGGCTGAACTGGGTTCTCTATGTGGGGCCGCTGGTGGCTGGTGCTGCCTTCTCCACCCATATCGATACGCTAAGGCAGCTGGATCATGTCGGCTTGTCAGATATCGCGCGGCTGCCCAGTATATTGGAAAGCCATGTGAGCTTTTTCAGCGCGATCGCCATCACGGCTTGGGTTTTCATGGTTGGCTGGGCGATGCTGGAATATCGCAAGGCAATGTTGCTTGGATATCGCTTGCCCGCGCACAAGCTGGTTCTTCTGATTTGCACGGGTCTCGTTTCCGTATTGGCCTGGGGTTTCCTGTCTCCGCTGGTGGCGCTGGTTTCCATCAATATTTATCATGCCGTCCAGTATTTTGCCCTGGTATGGCTTAAGGAAGGCCGGCGGATGACTGCATTTACCGGTGTTAAACCCAGGCTTGCTTTTGATCTGTTCATTGGCGGTTGTGCGGTCTTGGGCGTGGCTTATCATTTTGCATCGTCTGCCAACATCGGTTGGTTGCTCGCACCGTTTATCGCCTGTTCGCTTCTCCACTTTTGGTATGACGGATTCATCTGGTCAGTACGCAAAAAGCAAATCTGATATGGATTGAGCAACACGCCCTACCGCATCGCACGAAATCCAGGAAGCGACCTGAGGCTTCCGCCCTCAATGCAAAACAGTTATTCATCCCGCCGCAAGGTGGCGGTTCTAGTGAAGATGCGTTTGCTTGAGGAGATATAGATGCATGACCGGTTCCTGTCGATCTTGCTGGCCACGACGGCTTTGGTAGCAAGCCCTTTCAGCGCCCCGGCCATTGCTGGTAATGTCGCGCCTGCGCCGGTCGCCGATTTGGTTGCGAAAGTCGATATTCCCTACGAACAATTCACGTTGTCCAATGGCCTGCGGGTCGTGGTTCATACCGATCGCAAGGCGCCGATCGTGGCTGTTTCTATCTGGTATCACGTTGGCTCCAAGGACGAGCCCGCAGGGAAAACCGGCTTTGCGCACCTCTTCGAACATCTCATGTTCAACGGTTCGGAACATGCTCCAGGTGACTATTTTGCGCCCATGAAGCAGATCGGCGCGACCGACATGAATGGCACGACATGGTTCGATCGAACCAATTATTATCAATCCGTGCCTACGGGAGCCTTGGAAACGGCTCTCTTCCTGGAAGCGATCGCATGGGTTGGCTGGTGGGCGGTATCGACCAGGCCAAGCTCGACAATCAGCGCAGTGTCGTCCAGAACGAAAAGCGCCAGGGAGACAACCAGCCTTATGGTCTGGTGGAATACGCTCAGCTCACGGCGCTGTTTCCAGAGGGGCATCCCTACCATCATTCCACCATAGGCTCGATGGCTGATCTGGACGCGGCTAGTCTTTCCGATGTGAAGGACTGGTTTCGCCAGAAATATGGACCGAACAATGCGGTCCTCGTGCTTGCGGGCGACATCGATGTCGCCGCTGCTAGGCCTTTGGCGGAAAAATATTTTGGCAATATTCCGCGGGGTCCGAACGTGACCCCCACTGCTGCTGTGATTCCCACGCTTGCCGCGCCCAAAAGCGAGGTGATGAAGGATCACGTGGCGACGGTAAGGCTCTATCGCGATTGGGTAGTGCCTGGCCTCACGGATCCCGATCTCGTCCCGCTGGATGTGGCCGCGCGGGCGCTCGGTGGACTGGCAAGCTCGCGTTTGGACAACAGCCTCGTCAAGGGTGAGAAACTCGCGGTCGCGGTCTCCGCCAGCATCCAGGCGTTCGAACGCGTGAGCCTGTTCGAAGTGACGGCGGACGTGAAGCCGGGGGTTGATCCGGCAACAGTAGCGGCGCGGCTGGACGCGCTTATTGCGGATTTCCTCAAGACTGGTCCCACCAGTGATGAAGTGCAGCGCGTGGCGACGGGCGAGGTGTCCGCCCGGATCGGCGGCCTTGAAAGCGTGGGCGGCGGTGGGGGCAAGGCGGTCGCGCTGGCGGAAGGTCTGGTATATGCCGGAGACGCCGGTTTTTACAAAAAACAACTTGCCGAATATGCGGCCGTTACACCGGCGCAGGCGGCCGCGGTTGCACGTAAATGGCTTTCCCGCCCCGTCTATGCGCTGACGGTGGAGCCAGGCGAACGGTCATCATATGATGAAGCCAAGGCCGCTTCCCCGGCAAGCGGAGCGCCGCGGGTTGCTGACGGCAAGGCCTCCGCAAAGCCGGCGCCAATTTCCGTTCCTGGCGCGGGCGTGGATCGATCGAAATTGCCTGCCGTCGGCGAGATAAAGGATTTGCGGTTTCCGGAAGTCACGCATGCAAAGCTGAACAATGGCATCGATGTCACCTATGTCCAGCGTCCCGGCGGCGTTCCGGTCACCCGTGCTTCGGTCAGCTTCGATGCGGGCAACGCAGCCGATCCACGTGAGAAGCTGGGCCTGCAGGCGCTGACGCTTGCTGTGCTGGACGAAGGCACCAAAACCCGTAATTCGATTCAGATTGCAGAGGAAAAAGAGCGGCTCGGCGCGAGCATCGGCGCTGACACTTCGATGGATCGTACGACTGTGGGCCTGGCGGCGCTTACGCCGAACATCGTTGCTTCGCTGGATTTGATGGCCGACATCATTCGCAATCCTGCTTTCTCGCCGGCAGAGATTGAGCGTGTGCGCGGTCAGCAGCTTGCGAGCATCGCAGCCGAAATGACTGAGCCACAGGGCATTGCGTTACGCACTCTTCCGCCGCTGCTATTCGGAAAGGCTTATCCTTATGGCGTGCCGTTCACTGGCTCGGGATATGCCGAAGTCGTGAAGACCGTGACGCGTGCCGATATGGTGTCCTTTCAGCAACGTTGGCTCAGGCCCGACAATGCGCGAATCTTCGTTGTCAGCGATGCGCCGCTTGCACAGCTGGTTCCTTATCTCAATGCGAGTTTCGGGGACTGGAAGCCGACTGGTCCTAAAGGCACTAAGAATTTTTCCGCACCTGTTCCAGCTTCGGAACCGCGGATCGTCGTTGTCGATCGTCCGGGTTCTCCGCAGTCACTGATTTTGGGTGGCCAGGTCCTGGAAATGAAGGGTACGGAAGAGGTCATCGACTTCCTGTCGGCAAATGATGTGATGGCGGGGGATTTCCTTTCCCGGCTCAACATGGATCTGCGCGAGACCAAGGGCTGGGCTTACGGTGTGGGCGGATTTCCTCAGCGTGTCGTCGAGCGCATGCCCTACATCGTCTATGCGCCGGTCCAGGCTGACAAGACGGGGCCATCGATTGCAGCGATGATCGCCGACATGCGTGAATTCCTGACTACCAAGGGCGTTACGCCGGAGGAATTGGCGCAAACCGTCAATGGCAGCATTCGCGAGTTGCCCGGCAGCTTTGAAACCTCGTCGGATGTGCTCGGCGCTATACAGCGCAACGCTCTCTACAACCGGCCAGATGACTATTATAACCACATAACTGCCCTGTATCGTGCCCAGACTGCCGCGGCGCTCGACAAGGCCGCCCGTGCTGCCGTCGATCCGTCAAAAATGCTTTGGGTCGTGGTAGGGGATGCAAAGCAGATTCGCCCGCAACTTGGTGCGCTTGGAATGAAAGTGGAAACCCTCGCGCCCGGAACCCCGGAACAAAAGGAAAGCAAGTAATGGCACGTGTCGATGGCGCATGGAATTGCGTCGCGCGAACACCCATGGGCGCTCAGGAATTCATGCTTGTCGTAAAAAGTGATGGCGATAGTTTCAGTGGAGAGGTCTCAGGTGCTCTTGGCAGCATGGATATCGAGAACGGCGTCGTTGACGGTGATACGCTCACCTGGTCGATGGAAATAACATCGCCTTTTCCGATGAAGCTCTCCGTGCGCGCTACCGTGGACGAGGATGAGCTTCAGGGTATCGTCGATGCTGGCATAATGGGAGCTATGCCGCTCAGTGGCGCGCGCAATGATTAGGGCTATTTGGCGATGATATCGCCGGATCCGCCAAATTTGGCGGAGAAGTTCTCGAACTCTGATAGCCCGTCGCGCATTGTTTACCCTACCGTGGTGACATGTCCCATTTTACGTCCGGGTCTGGGAACACGCTTGCCATAAAGATGCAGGCGGGCGTTGGGATTTGAAAGAATGTGCGCCCAGTCGTTGGCATCCTGCCCGATCAGATTTTGCATGATGGCGCTTGATCCTACGAGTGCCGTGCTGCCGAGCGGCAATCCGCAGATGGCGCGTATGTGGTTTTCAAACTGCGACGTGACAGCGCCTTCTATCGTCCAATGCCCGCTATTGTGAACGCGGGGCGCCATCTCGTTGAAGATAGGCCCATCAGCACCTGCAAAGAATTCCAGTGTAAGTACGCCTACATAATCCAGCTGTTCGGCGATGCTCCTGGCGAGGGTGAGCGCCGTATGTATCTGATCGATGATGTCCGGATGGGCGGGAACGGTCGAGGTGGCAAGAATGCCCTGGTCGTGTTCATTTTCAGCGGGATCCCAACTGACTATGCTGCCGTCGCGCCCTCTGGCGATAATGATCGAGTATTCCCGCTCGAAATGCACGAACCCTTCAAGGATTGCCGGTTTTGCGCCAATTGCCGACCAAGCCGCTTCGGCGTCATTGGCGGTTTGCAGATGTGACTGCCCCTTGCCGTCATAGCCATCTCGTCGGGTTTTGAGGATAGCAGGCATTCCAACCTTGTTGATCGCGGCCTGCAGATCCTCAAGACTATCGACCTTGGCCCAAAGGGCGGTGCGTGCGCCCACGCTTTCGACAAATGCCTTTTCCAGGGCCCTATCCTGCGCAATCGCCAGTGCCTCTGGATTCGGCGCCACTGTCTGCGTATTTGTAAGGGCAACTATTGGGCCGGCTGGGATGTTCTCGAACTCATATGTTATGACGTCCACGCTTTGGGCAAAGCGGTTGAGCGCGTCTGCATCGTCATAGTCCGCGCGGGTCCAAAGGCTTGACACCTCCGCGGCGGGGCTTCGTTCATCCGGCGCGTAGATATGGCACAAATAGCCGAGTTGTGCCGCCGAGACGGCGAGCATCCGTCCTAACTGTCCGCCACCGATTATCCCTATCGTAGCAAGCGGCGGAACGATCATTCGGGTTCCATTGGTACGGCCGCGGTCTGCTTTGTCCGCCAGGCATCGATCCGCCCGGCAAGCTCCGGATCGGCCGTTGCGGCAACGGCGGCCGCGATCAGCGCTGCGTTGGTTGCTCCCGGCCTTCCGATCGCAAGGGTTCCTACCGGAATGCCTGCAGGCATCTGGACGATGGAAAGCAAGCTATCCATCCCCTTCAGTGCATGGGATTCAACGGGAACACCAAAGACAGGCAGGCGGGTCATCGAAGCAGCCATGCCAGGCAGATGGGCAGCGCCCCCCGCACCGGCGATGATCGCAACCAGCCCGCGATCAACGGCGGTCCTGGCGTAGTCGTATAGACGCTCCGGCGTGCGATGAGCGGATATCACCTTGCACTCATGGGGTACGTCAAGCGCATCGAGCATTTCCGACGCGTGGCGCATCGTATCCCAATCCGAGCGGCTGCCCATGATAATACCGATTTTCGGAGCCACCTGGGTCATGGTCGCGCCGTTCTCCTCTCCAGCAAGAAAGCGGTCATATGCGGGGACACCGCTTATGGCAATGCGAGGAAATTATACGATTGCTGCAACGCAAAACGAGACAGGCCGTTCGACATAGCGGTTTAGAGATTCTTGTGCTTTTTGTGTAATAATCTAACGTGTGTGCGTTGCAGGGTTATCGGCGTATATGGGGCCCAAGCATTGAGTAAAGATAAGCTTTCCTTTTCCAAGTCACATCCTCCGAGTGAACTTGCGCATATTCCTGATGGGGAGTTGACGCCGCGCGTTCGTGACCTGCTGCATCAACAAATAGATGAAAATCAATTACTAAGCGCCGCTCTCAATAAGATGCGTGATCGCATAGAGGAGCTTGAACGGCTCGTGGATTCCGATACGCTGACTCCCCTTCCCAATCGTCGACGGTTTGTTCGCGAGGTGGAACGGGTCGTTCAGCATGGCCGGCGCTACGGCACGCCGGCCTGGGTGATGTTCGTCGATCTCGACGGTTTGAAGGGGATCAACGACAGTTGCGGCCATCTGGCCGGTGACGCAGCGTTGATCCATGTCGCGAAAATATTGCAGGGCATGATCCGGACGACGGATATCGTGGCCCGGATCGGCGGCGACGAATTCGGGCTGCTGCTGGAACATATCGACGCCGAGGGAGCGCACGAAAAAGCCGTGCGTCTGATAGAGTCCGTTGCAGCTGAGCCTGTTGTTCTTGGTGGAAAGCGGGTGCAGTTGAGCGTTTCCATCGGGCTTGCCGAACTTCAGGCCGGTGACGATGCTGAAACTCTTATCTCGCGCGCAGACAATCACATGTATGCGCGCCGCGCTCAGGAACGGTCCGCCAAATAATAGCGGTCTATCGCTGTCATATCCTCGTTGAGTTCATAAACGATCGGCTGTCCGGTCGGGATTTCGAGGCTCGTAATCTCATCGTCTGGTATGTTCGACAAATGCTTGACGAGCGCGCGCAGCGAATTGCCATGCGCGGAAATGAGCACGCGCTTGCCCGCCTTGAGTTCAGGGACGATGCGGCTTTCCCAATAAGGCAATACGCGCGCGATAGTATCCTTCAAACTTTCGGTATCCGGAATCGCAATGCCGGCATAGCGGCGGTCTGCCGAGAGATCGTACGTGCCGCCAGGCGCCAGCACGGGCGGCGGTATATCGAAGCTGCGCCGCCAGATCTTGACCTGTTCGTCACCGTGCCTGGCGGCGGTTTCCGCTTTGTCGAGCCCGGTCAGCCCCCCATAGTGCCGCTCGTTAAGGCGCCAGTCCTTTTCGACGGGCAGCCAGAGCCGACCCATCGCTTCCAGCGCCAGGTTGAGCGTCTTGATCGCACGCGTCTGGAAACTGGTGAAGGTCAGATCGAAATCCATGCCACGTGCGGCCATCAGTTCGCCTGCAGCTTTTGCTTCTGCTTCGCCTTGCGCTGTCAGGCTGACATCCCACCATCCCGTGAAGCGGTTTTCGAGATTCCAGGTCGATTGGCCGTGGCGGATCAGGACAAGCGTGGGCATGCGAACTCCGTTTCTTTAAAAACGAGCCCTCTTAGCTGCACTGCAGCGTCACGCAACCCTGCCAATGTCTCCGATCATCTCGCTCAGCGTGGCGAGGCATTCGCGCGCCAATATCCTCGACCGCTCGGGCGACCAGCCGCGGGCCGGATCCGGATGGTCGGCATTGTCCTTGAATGGCATTTCCAGCGTCATCGCGACGCAGCCGAAGCGGTTGGCGAGCTGGTTCGTAGACATGGAGAGATTGGCCTTGCCGGGGCTGGCAATGCCATAGCCATGGCGTGTCTGGAAATCGACGGTGCGCTCGGCCAGACGATTGCGGAAGCGATGATAAAGCTCGCCCTGTCTATCCGCCCAGTTCGGAATGCCCTCGAATCCGGCGATGAACACATGCGGGATCGCCTCATCGCCGTGGACGTCCATGGCGAAATCGACGCCGGTTTCGTCCATCCTGTTCATGACGTGAAACACTTCAGGCGATCGGTTCAGGCTCGGCGCGTGCCATTCGCGATTGAGGTTCACCCCAACGGCATTCGTCCGCAGATGGCCACGGGACGAGCCATCCGGGTTCATGTTGGGGACTATGTGAAAGGTTGCGGCGCCCAATAACTCGGATGCGATAGCATTTGCAGGGTCGGTCAGCATCTCGAGGGCGCCTTCCATCCACCATTCGGCCATCGATTCTCCGGGATGCTGGCGCGCGTATAGCCAGACCTGTTTCGGTCCGCTGCCGAGCGTCAGGCAATCAAGCGTCTGGCCGTCGAGCGTCTGTCCGAGCTCTTGCAACATTACCCCTGGGCGTCCTGCTATCCGCGCGACGAGATCGTGATGCCGTTCCATTGAATAGGGTGCGAAATAGGCAAACCAGGCCGCGTCGGCCTGCATCTTGTGGCGGATTGTCAGGACGCCATCGGCATAGCTCGTGTCGGTCTGCCGCCAGTCCTGCCGGTCATAGCTGAAGCGGGCGCGGTAGTCGGGCCATCCGCCCGGGTAAGCGGATTTTCCGCAATTCGTGATCCGCAGTTCCAATGCCCGATCCCGCGCTCCCGCAACGCGGAAATGAAACCACTGATAAAACTCCGAATCCTTGTCTCGGCGGATCTCCAGATCCGCCCGGTCGCCATCGATTTTCAGGACTTGAATATTGCCGCTGTCAAAGCTGCTCGTGATACTGATCGTCATTTGACGGAAATAGTGCGGCCTGATTCTCCCGGGAAGCCCTTGAACAAGGCTGCGGCCAACTTATCGACCGCTGCGGCTGGTGCGGCATAGGGCGTTCCGTTGCGCGCCTCCAGTTGTGCCCGTCCTTCCCAGATAACGCTGCTATCGGACCTGCGCTTCAGCTGAACGAACAGCTGCGTGCCTGTTGCTTCCGGCGCAGTGGCCTTGCCGATCGGAAAGCTGACGCCGCCTCCGACGCCCACCCCGCCACCATAACCGCCGCCGGTCCCGCCACCGATCCCGATACTAAAGGGCGAACGGGCTGGGCCGGTGGCGCGGGTTTGCCGGGTCACTTCGACATTCGCGACAAGTTCGGATTTTGTCAGGCTGGGGGCAATGGTGAACCCCTGTGCCTTCAGTTCACGAGCCACAGAGCCTGCATAGCTGTCAAATTCCAGGCTTGCGCCTTGCGCCTGATCGCGTGGTTCGATCGAAATCTCTCCGGGCGCGATAGGCTGGCCGAGATGGAACCGGGTAACCTGGGCGGGCGGCGTTTGCGCAGCGCACCCCGCCAGTAAAATCGCTCCAGCAAGCAGTGCGGCGCCCAACCTCATCCCACCCATATTAATCTCCCTTGGCCATAATAAGGCCTAATCGATCGAACGCTTCTACACTGCAAATCGCTGCACGAGCCATGAACGAAATCTGGTTTCCCTTGACTCATTATCTTCGCCCGCATACGGGGGCGCCTCGTTTTTCACTATACAGATTTTAGACAAGGCAGGCGTTCGAAGCCATGAAGATCCGCAATTCGCTTAAATCGCTTAAGGGGCGCCATCGCGATAACCGTGTGATCCGTCGGCGCGGCCGCACCTATGTGATCAACAAGACCAACCGCCGCTTCAAGGCACGCCAGGGTTGATCCGGGTGCCTGTCGGTTAGGACAGGCGGCATTTCATCTATTTGATTTGAAGCCTCGATTCACGGGGCTTTTTTCGTGCTGGTCGATCGGCAAAGTCATTTGGCCAAAAGTTGGTCAAGGGGCAGGTCGTCGCCACAGGTTCTGGCGCGGGCATAGATCGGGCAATTGCACACCGTTTTGCTCAAGAAGGCGCATCCGTCGCCATTATCGATATCAACGCCAGTCACTGACACGCATGGCAGCGCGCGAGTGGGGCGCCGACGCCATAACAGTTAACGCGATATGTCCGATCGCGCTCACTGATGCCACACGAGAGGCTCTTGGTCAGGAAGATCCTGGCCCTTTGCCGCAAATGGCATTGAAGCGAATGGGACTACCCGACAAGGACATCGGCTCCCCTGGCAATGTTCCTCACGAGCGAGGAGGGCTCGTATCTGACGGGATACACGTTCAATCCTGACAGCAGGTTTTTGATCGACAGTGCGCGTTAAACACCGGCGTTCAGCGACGTTACGGCCGATGTCCAGATATACCGGCATTTCCGTGGGTTTTCGAGCGCTCTGAGGTGTTCTGGAAAGGGTCGCTGGTGCCGCCTACAGGACTCGAACCTGTGACCCCCGCATTACGAATTACGCTCTGATCTGCCAGAAAGAGTTTGAAGAATTGGTATGGGAGCAGAATTAGCCTTGTATCTAAATTGCTTGGCCTCTGAAGATGTCGGAAGGGGTCTGCGGGCGTTTTAAGACCGCGCCCTACTAATGCACTACTAAATTTGAGAGATCGTTGAAGAGTTACCGCTGATCGATGAGACTTGTAGGTGCCCCCAATCTAAGTCGGATGAACCGATCGAGTCTTCCGTCTCGGTTAAGCGGGGTGCGCATCCTTCACCGCCAAAGTCAGTCGGAAGCAGGCGCGTTCGGCTGATGAGGACAGCTCAAGTCCGCCGCCATGTGCTTCAGCCAGTGCGCGGGCGATGGAAAGTCCCATGCCGGTTCCTCCGGTGTGGCGTTTGCTGGTAAAAAAAGGCTCAAACAGTCGCGAGCGATCAGCCTCAGGTATCCCTGGGCCATCATCCGTAAATTCTATTATGGCCTGCCCGTTGACAAGCTTGGTCAAAATTGACATCCGAGTGGCCCCGGCCTGCTTTGCATTTTCGATAATTGTAGCCGCGATCGTTTCCAGGCCGACGGATTCCATCCGGACAATGGGAATGTGCGCGTCGCCTTCCAAATAAATTTTGAATGCCGGTTCGCGATAGCCATCCGCCACTTTTGCTAGAACCGGCGGAACATCGGTAAGCGCTATCGTATCGGCAACGCCCATGTCTGCTTTCGCAAGTTCCATCATCCGGCTGACCAGCCGCGACAGCCGGTCCGCATCGACAGCAATATTGCCGAGGAATTGCTGCCTCTCCTTGTCGGACATGGTGTCGCCATGATCTTCGAGCAGCTCGATCGCGCCGCGGATGCTGGCAAGCGGTGTCTTGAACTCATGGCTGAGCGCCGCCGCGAAATCGCGAAGATATCGCGATCGATGCGCAATCGCCTCGGCCATGACCTCAAAATCGTCAAATAACGCGCGAATTTCGATAACTTGGAGCGATGGGCGATGGAGCGTCACCGCCTGTCCCATCGCCATGGCGCGGGTTGCTTTGCTGAGGCCTTCGACCGGCCGGACGATGGCGCGTGCGAGGACGGCCGAGAGAAGCAAAAGAATTCCGAAGATCGCAACCACCCCGAGGGCAATCTTTCCCCGATCCTCATACATGCCCTTGAACAAGGCACGCGGCGAGCGGGATACCAGGACGACCCCTACGACTTTCCCGTCTACCCGGATGGGCCGTGCCAGATGGAGACGAAGGCTGGAGGCCCGGCTCAACCATTCCAACGGATAAGTTTGACGATAGCTGGCGTTGCGCCGCAAGACGGTTCTGGGCTGACCCTGAAGCGCCGAAGCGATTTCAGGCAGGCTCGCGAGACTGCCGCCTGCACCGTAGCCGTTCAGGACGATACCATTTCGATCGAGCAATTGAATGGAGGCCAATGTGACCGCCTTGGTCTCGGCAATGGCCGGCTTGAGCCGATTTGCGACTAACGCCGCATCTGCATCGAAAGCGATTTGGCGTGCTCGGGCTCGTGGCCGCTCCGGCAAAATGACTGCATTTTGAAGGTCTACTTCGCTCGTCGGCTCATAGTACACTGCGTTGAGCAGCTCGATGCGCGCCATCGCTCCGGGCCAAATGGTCGCTGCGCTGGCTGCGATTGCGGCGCTTTGCGCGACCAGTTCGGCTTCGGTCCGCCGGACCAGTGCATTCTCGTAAACCCGCAGAAAAATTGCCCCTATGCCGGGCAACGCGGCGACAAAGAGCAAAGTGCCGAAGATCACCGTGCGAAATCGCAGCACGGGCCAATAGCGTGCGACCCGTCCCTTGAGTGCTCCGATCATGGCGAAATGCCGGCACAGTTCCCGAGCCGATATCCAACGCCCGCACGTGTTTCGACGATGTCATTGCACCCAATCTCCGCAAATTTGCGGCGCAGGTTGCGAACATGGCTGTCGATGGTACGGTCCGTGATGGCAAAGCCAGGGCCATGAAGGCGATCGATGATCATGTCGCGCGTGAAGATGCGCGCGGGCATCGAGACCAATGTCCTCAGGATCGTGAATTCCGTAACAGTCAATTCGACCGCCGTATCGCGCCACTTCGCTGCCCAGGCGTCCGTATCTAGCCTCAGCGATCCGTGCTGCAGGCTTGCGGTCGTGTCGGCGGCGCGGGGACGGCTGGCGGTGCGCCGCAGGATCGCCATCGATCGCGCGACCACTTCGCGTGGCGAAAACGGCTTCACGACATAATCGTCAGCGCCGAGTTCGATACCAAGGACGCGGTCGATCTCATCGTCGCGGGACGACAGGAACAATATCGGCATGTCTCCTTGCGCGCGAAGCTGTCGGCAAACTTCCAGCCCGTCCATCTTGGGCATGTTAATATCGAGCACGATAAGATCGGGCTGGTGTTGCGCCGCATAGCTCAGTGCCGCTTCGCCATCGCTTGCTTGCGCAGTGTCCAGACCAGCCTTGCCGAATGCGAAAACCAGTAATTGACGGATGTGAGGATCGTCATCGACGATGAGGATCGTTCGCGGCATGGGGCACATGATCATCGTTGCCCCGCCTCTGTCAACGCCGGGCTCCGGTTGGCCGGGGATCTGGGCTCGGCTGGAGATGCCAACTCCCGCGTGACGTCCAAAGGCTGCCGCTGTATCGAGCCGTCGCAGTTGCGGAGTCCTGGTGGCAAGGGCATTTGGCTCATCGCGTTCAATTGAAGCTCGGCTTCGGCAAGCCGCCGGCTGTTACGCCACGTCCATTGCCCACCGGTATCGGCAGCGATCATCTGCTGCTGAATTCTTGTGCGAACGGCCTGTACACGTTCCCGGAACGAGGGCGTGATCGGCTGCGCTTCCAGGTCGATCAGCGCGAGCAGGGATGATGGCCCCAATTGGCTGAGATAGCAGAGATCGAGATTGCGGCCGTTGTGGGTGACTTCGCCGGCGTGACGGACATTCCACCATGCCGCGATTGCACCGGAGTCGAGCACGCAGAATATCGTCAGGACCGCAGTGGCGACAGCAAGATTGGTGTTAATAAGCCAGGCGGCGCTTTTCTCGCGCAGCATCCGCCAACAAATAAGTATCAGTCCCACAGCAACCAGGCCCATCCAGGCAAGCGCATGGATCCGCAATGTGGTCAGCATGCTGACGTCGATATATTCGAGTGTCCGCTGGACGCTGGATGCGACCAGAACGAGGTTCTGAATTATCCAGAGCACGACCAGGCGCCTGATCGCCGGCACGCCGGCCGTGACGGAACCTGGCCGCAGTGTGACGAGCACGAAAAGACCCGCAAGCAGCGCAGTGACGATCAGCGGATAAGCCCCGCGGTGAACATATTCGGTGATCGTCATGCCTTCCGGAAGTGGCAGGACGCGTGACAGATAGGCGATGTCGAGAAGGTTCTCGATCGCGAATAGGGCATTGAACAGGATCAGCGAGAGGGTGACGGATGCCACCGAAACGCCCGGCAGATGCAGGTCACCGCTGCCGTCGAACGTCGGGACCAGGTGTCTCGCAACGCGGGGCCGCAAGATGCTCCAGCCAAGCGCAAACAGGGCAGTCCAGAACGTAATCCGCCAAAGCGTAAGTCCAGAAAGGTCCGGCAGGCCGATCATCGCCAACACATCCGCAATGATCGGATTGGCAGTAGCGAAAAGCGAAAGGATGATCGCGCTGCCGGCCAATGGAAGGGCGAGAACCGTAACGACGCCTTTGACATCGAAGCGTCTTTGCCGCGGCCGGCCGGCGGCGCGCTTTATTTTCATAAGATCGATGAACGGCGCGATGGGCGAGCGTACCGCATGGAACAGCAAGCGCTGAAACCAGAGCCAGCCATCGTCGTAGCGCGCGGCCACGCTCAACAGCGCCGCCATGCTGATCGCAGCCCAAAACATCGTCCAGGAAAGCAGGCCGGGGTCGACGATCAGCGCGCAGCCATATGCGAGCGCAAAAAATGCGGCGGTGGCGCTATCCCATCTCCGCCAAACGCCCGGCCTGCCCAGCGTGAGGCATAGCATCATGGCAAGCGCGAACAGTCCGACATACCCGCCGGAGAGGGCATGTTCGTAGAAAAGCTGATCGCCAAGCACCACAAGCGCGAGCGCCAGACCGAACTTCCGCTTGAATGTTGAAAGAGCTGGTAGACGTTGCATGAGAATCTCCCTGGTAATGAGGGAGCTGGTCTCACATCATTGTGAAGTGCTGGGCGTAAACTCTTGTTCATGTGGAGGAGTTGTCGTGCAGATCCGGTGCAGGCGCCTCTATTGCACAATATCAATATCTTGAAAAATAAGAGAACTCTTTGACGATCACGACGATTGGACTCGATCTGGCGAAGAGCACGATGACACCACAGGGCGCAGTCACCGCCGCCAGCGTCTGAACCAGCGGTCCTGCGACAGGATCGAACACGAAGCGCACACCCGCGCCACCCTCCGTTGTAACAGCCTAATTCGCGCTTGATCTCCTCGACGGTCTTGGTGGCGCACATACGACGTCGACTCTCGCCCTTCCTGCGAGAACAGTTTCGCAATATCGCGGCCGACGCCGCGCCAAGCCCCGGTCACAAGGCCGCGTACAGGTCCGGCATGTGCTTCCGCTCTTTTTGAACTAGCGGTGTCAGCCGATCCGGCTAGCGATTGACTGAGGCGCCATCGACGAGCATCGACAAGCCAGAAATATAGGACGCGGCATCGGAGCACATCCAGACCACGGCCTGCGCGATCTCGTCCGGCCGGCCCAAACGGCCCATCGGGCATGTCGCATTAAGCATCGCGCTGCGCTCCTGATCGTCACCGATAAATGTGCGAACGAGATGCGTGTCGGTTGTCCCCGGGCATACCGAATTGACCCTGATGTTGCGCGCCGCATAATCGGCCGCGGCGCATTTGGTCAGCCCGTGAACGCCGTGCTTGGCGGCGGTATAATGCGGCAGCCCTGGGGCCGGCACATGAGCCGCGCCGGACGCGCAGTTGACGATCACGCCTCCGCCCTGGGCCAGCATCTGGCGAAGCTCATGCTTCATGCACAGGAATGTCGTAGTCAGATTGGTGTCCATCAGGCGGTTCCATTCCGCCAGCTCCAGATCGTGGATTTCGGTCCAGGGGCCGTTCGTGCCCGCATTGTTGAAGGCGCAGCCGAGGCGGCCGAACGCCGTCAGCGTCTGCTGAATCATGGCCTTCACATCGGCCTCGTTCGCGGCGTCGGCGCGGATCCCGATCGCGCACCCCCCCGCGTCCACGATCTCTGTGGCGACGGCGTCTGCCGCGTCCCCCCGGATGTCGCACACCGCCACCCGTGCGCCGCGTCGCGCGAAAAGTAGCGCCGTCGCCCGGCCGATGCCGCTGCCGGCGCCAGTTACCAGCGTGACACGGTCCTGAAGGGACAGCTCATCCGTCATGCCGTTATATCCTTCCGTCATCCTGTCGTTTTTCCTCATCGGGGGTTGGCCGAGCGCACTTTGGCGTAGGCAGGGACCGCGTTCGTTTCACGAATGACTGTCGACGGCGAGGCCAGCTTTCCCTTCGACACGGCCGTCCACCCCGGCGATCAGGCAAGCGGCCCGTTCCGCCAGCATGACTGCGGCCGCCGCAGGCCCGCGGCGCGAATTAACCGGGCAGATCGAGAGGTCGACGATACGGAGGTGCTCTACGCCATGCACCCGGCATTGGCTGTCGACGACGGCGTCGGGATCCGACGCCGGGCCCATCCGGCAGCTGCCGGTCGTATGGGCATAGGGCGGGGAGCCGGTCCGGATCCAGTGGGCGAGCGCTTCGTTGTCGACGAGGACGGCATCGGTGGGAGTGAGCCGGCGCTTTACGAACGGCTTCATCGCCCGGCTGTCGAGGATGCGGACCGCGTTTCGCACACAGTCGACAAGCCTTGCGACATCGCGCGGATCGCTGAAGCTCCTAAAGTTATAGTTCGGCAGAACATGCGGATCGGCGGAAACCAGTGTCGAGCTGCCCTTGCTATATTCCGCCATGATCCGGCATGAGATAATCAGGCTGGCCATCGACCGCCGCATTCGGATGGTGCTGCCGATCCCTAGCCGAAGGCCCGCACTCACCAAGCCGGAAAGATGGCGCAGCCACTCGCCGAGGGCACGCCCGCCCGTGCGGCCAGCGCTCATCGCCTTGGCGAAGGGCATCGTCATGAAGATCATCTCCATGTCGGATGCGAGCGGCGAGCCAGACGCCGTATAGTGGAGCATCACCTCCGCCATCGGCGTATCCGGCCCTATCGCGAATGGGCGGGGGAGGTAAGTCACGTCGGCGCCGGGGTGGTCCTGGAAGTTCTGGCCGACGCCCGGCAGATCTCGCACGATGGGAATGCCATTTGCTCGCAGCTGCGCCGCCGGGCCTATGCCGGAAAGCATGAGGATATGCGGCGTCTTGATCGCGCCCGCGCACAGAATAATTTCCCGGCCGTGAACCTCGCTGATCTCGCTATCGCGCTCCACCTCGACGCCGATCGCACGTTTGCCGTCGAACAGAATTCGCCTCACGAAGCTGCCGCCCCACACGATCAGATTCGGCCGATGGCGCACCGGTTCCAGATAGGTCAGCAACGTCCCCTTGCGAACGCCATCGACGCTGTTCATCGGGATCCGGCCGACGCCTTCTCCCGTCGCGAAGGCGTTCATGTCTTCGTCTTCGCCGAAGCCTGCCTCCAGGCAGCCGGCGATCACCGCGCGGGAGAGCGCAGTCAATGCGGACGGCTTGACCCGCGCCACGGGGATCGGCCCAGCGTCGCCATGCTCGCCGCCCGGAAAATCGAAGTCGTTCTCTACCGCGATCAGGATCTCGGAAAGCCTGTCGACCGACCAGTCGTCCTTCCCGATCGCCTCCCACTGCTCCAGCTCTTCGCGCAACGGGCGGGTGTAGCCCGCGCCGTTGACCGTGCTGCCACCACCGACGACCCGCCCGCGCACGACAGGAACGACGGCGCTGTCGGTGCGACCGAAAAAGCCCCAATTATAGGGACTGCCCGGAGACAGCGCCGTCAGGGTGCCCGTCAGGCGGAGCTGGGCTGGAAGCGTCGCCTCCACATAGTCGGCGCCGGCCTCAAGGATCAGGACGGTCTTGTCCGCGGCCTGGCTGAGCCGGGCGGCGAGCACGGCGGCCGAGGTGCCGCCTCCTACCAGGATATAATCGTAGACATTCATATCGGTCCCTCCGGCAGAATGATGCGATGCGCTTTCCGGCTGTGGTGGCATTGACCCATCTCAGGGAGAATCGGATGACACTGGGAGAGGAAGACACCTTCAAGGTGGCCGCCGCCGGCGTCGTGAAGGCAACGAAGCACGAGCCCGGATGCATCGTCTTCTAGTTAGGCCAGGCAGCCGGTTATCATAGCTGCAACGCCGATGTCGGCAGCGCTGCCACACTGCCTGTCATTCTGCCTAGCGCGTCATAACTGTAAGTGATGGTTTCAGCGGCCTGCACTCCTACAGAGCCCAGCAGGCCGATGGCAGAGACCGTAAATCTCAAGGATCGTTTGATCATCGTTTATCCTTCAGTTGAGATAAAGATAGTCGACCGTGCAGCCCGCCACGGATAGCGTCTTGTTTGTCATTCGTGCAGTTATTGGGATTCCAAGAATGGAATTGATGTTTGCGAACTCATCTTCAGCGGTGATACCTTCGAGATGACAATGGTTCCAGAATGCTCGTCCCATTACCTATCAATCCAAACTGAGTTGAACTTCACCGTGCCATCTGCCGCACATGCGTTTTCGATCTCCCATTTAGGCTCCGCAATGTCGTGCGCGAAGGCATTACGAATCTGGTAAATGAGCGCGATACATTGCTCGTCTTCTGTTTCGATGGGAAATGGTAGTTTAAGCCCGATTTCCTCGCGAACGCGATTCAGAGTGATCGCAGCGGCCCCGAATGCAATTGTGAGATTGTTTTCGAGCGCAACAATTAAATCCTCAGGTTGCTCGAGCGCTTTGGGCACTACAAAGATGATACCTTCATCCTGGAAGGTGATTTCCGCATCCAGGTCGTTCGGATTAATCAGGCCGTTGAGGCCATAGTTATACAGCTTCCACGCAAAAGTGAGCTGGCCAAAGGCTGTTGGAAGGTACTTCACTCAACACACCTATGGCAGCTTTTGCGAAGAGTCGATTATGGCTCGATCATTCGGTTCGGTCTGAAGCTCCCCGAGGTTTCGACCTGAACAAACGACGGCTATCTCGTAAAAAGATTCCAGGTCCGAATGACTGGTATCGGCGGCGACACCTGACCCGCAATTGGCTCGCCCAATGCCAGCTTTACCTGTTTCCGGAATTGAAACCGGACAGGCAGAACACGGCTAATGTTTAGACGTAACCCGTCCTGTTTACCTCAGCGCGTCAGCGATGGGAGATGTGCTCTGCCGTTTGAAAAAGTCTAGGCCACTAATCTCGGCATAACGTCAGTGCCTTACCGCAATGGCCAGGCTGGTGCCGCCTACAGGACTCGAACCTGTGACCCCCGCATTACGAATTACGCTCTGATCTGCCAGAACGAGTTTGAAGAAGGCAGAAGCAGGCAGAATTGGTCTTATCTCACAATTGCTTGGTCTTTGAAGGCGCCGGAAGGCGCCCATAGCTATTTTAAGACGACGCCCTACTAATGCACTACTAAATTTTAGATGGCGGTTGAGGAGATAATGGCGATTACGGCCGTTGCTTTCTTGATAGCTGTCTACCCGCTCATGCGCGCTAAGCGCATCTCGGGTCCAGCGGCCGGCGGTGCCCCCAAAACACAATATAATCCGCACGCCCAGCGCTTCGATTACTGCTTGGTGCACCGGCCAGCACGCGTGAAGCAATTCAGTTTTTTCTGCTTTAAGCGTTGCTTCGGTGGACGAGCGAACGAATACCACATTACTCGCAGGTACCCTTCGCGGATCGACACCGATGGATCTGAGCATATGCAGTACACGCGGCTGCATCCCCCAAGTGCCCGGTAGTGCCCCACCCCAACTCTCATCAGCGTAGGCTGACCATCTTGGCGAACCTTCGCGGAATTTCAGGCGATGAGCGCAGACAGTTTCTGCAGCTTGCGCTTCCGGATCACCGCCTGGATTGAGGCCAACTATAATACAGTTTGCTTGGGGCGGCGAATGCAGCCCGTCCAGTATAAAAGATCGAGCCTGACCGTGGAAGGAGTGATGCCGGAATTCTGTCCAGGGCTGCTTCCACGGCAGGGTAAATGATAGGGTCCAGCAACGGTTCTATTTATCTTCAAAAGCGCAGGAGGCCGGGCTGCGTGAAAATCGCGCCGATGTAGTCACGTCGTCGATGGGCGATTTTTAGATCCGCAAGATTCAACATTTTCCGTATGTCACGATTAGAGGACAGACCTCTTGCCACGGTCTGTTCAAGTCGTCCAATGGATTTGGTGCGGCTCCTTGGCGAGAATGTTCGCGAAGCAAGAAGGCAGCGCGGCCTTTCGCAGGAAGCCCTCGCGCTCGACGCCGATATGAAGCGGAGTTACCTGAGCGAATTAGAACGGGGTAAGCGGAACCCGACGGTGCGGGCGTTGGGACGACTGGCCGTTGCGCTTAAGATCGATCCATCGGATTTGCTATCGCCTTCCCGAACCTCGAATAATCCCTCTGCTAAATAGTGTCGCTTGTGTCTCCAAATTCGGCCGTTGAGGCTTCGCCGTCGATTGTCTGAAAGCGGACCTGAGAAGTGCATCTTTTGGACGGCTGGAATTTCGACCTTGCGGACCGTCCAGAATCAGGACGGGATTGCGGTAAGCCGCCGTTCGTCCAGAGGGGCCCCGCGATCTCCCTCCGGCCTTCAAATCTCGGCAGCGAGCAAGTTCGGATAGAAACGGTAATAATGTTCGTAATCGCCGAGAAACGTCTCCCCGACCTCTAGCTCAGCAAAATCGAAGCCCAGCTGATCCTTCATGTCGGGTATCGGCGTAGTTCCGATGGCACGTTCCAAAAATAGCCGTTCGCGTATGGTCAGGTCCGGCACCGTGAGAAGGTGAACATCACCCCAGTTTTTCGAAGCGAACCGCCACGAAGCGAGGTCCAGCCGCTCCCTCATTTCAGATTCCTGTTCGCGCTGAACGACGATGCCGGTGAGTGAAAGCATCTGTTGTCCGTCGGCGTATCGGACGACGGACAAGGGCGCAAACGTGTTTCCTCCGGAAGTCGGCAACGCCTGCAAAGCGGCTGTGCCGAAGGCTCGGCCTAGCACGGATGGGAGCTTTTCGTCCGTCATCATGTCCGCAGTCGTATCAACTGCGAGATAGTCGCCAATTCGCTCGTTGAGCTTTCCGTACCTGACCTTGCGCACCTCATCGCCGGGCATCGTGGGTTCGCCCTTCTGCGGCTTGGCGGTAAAAAGGGAGCTGGCATTGGCGTTCACGGTTATGCGAACGATGTCGCCATCTCTAAGCTTGTCCAAAAGCATCACGAACTCTCGGATTTGCTCTCCGAGCGCTGCCGGCGTAGTGTAGTCCAGCCAAACGATCAGGTTCGTGGCGTCGGCATATCCGACATCCGACAAGACGGTATCGAGTTTGTCGATCAACTCGCCGGACGAGTGACAAACGCATTGGCACGTATCAATCGGACGATTGAAGACCTGACGCTTCACGATCTCTGCATTATAATCGAATGCGATCAGCTTCCGGATGCCGAGAATCCGGTGAACCAGTTTGTGGTCCTCCAACGGATAGGCGCCCATACTGATATAAGCCGCATTCGCGAGCGAGCGCCAGCGCTCGCACCTGCCGAGCAGATCGACGAACAGCCGACGATCAACCGCCTTATGCGGGCGGAGATGATAGGGTATCGAGGAGCCGCTCATTTCTTGATGCGATCCAGCACGTCTCTGAAAGCCGCCTCGCCAATCTCGGAGTTCGCCGCTGGCTGGTCGTCGAAGAAATGTTTCCTGAGCGCCGCAATGTCCGCTTTGTCGGCAGCGAAACTGACTCTCGCCGTCTTGCTCTCGTTCGCAGGCGCAGGAAGTTTCACTTCCGACCGCTTCATTGTCGCAAATTTACGGACCTGACCGGTCGAGATTTCCTGAGCCATAGACCTCAGGGTAGGTAACTCGATGTAGCGACTGTTCTGGTAGATGGTGTCCAGCTCTCGCTCGTGCGTCTTCCATTTGTATGTGAAGCTGGTGAGATTTTTCGTTGCTTCCCGCATAAGGTCTTTGACCTCGGCATAGACGTTCGAAGCAGCGTCGATGCCGCGCTTTGTCGTTGTTAGCGGCAGTTTGGTTGGGTCGTCCGAACGCAAGAGGACGAGTCCGGTGATCGCGATGAACTGTCCGTGATAGTTTGGCACGGTGGCTTCGCCCCAGCCGGTCAGCCTCGTGGTGTCCTTCCAGATGACGACACGATCGTTGCATGCAACTGTCCAGCCCGCATCGTCTTTCACGCCTCTGGTCTGCTCTTCCCGATCCGCTTCTTCCTCGGTCAAAAGCTCTCGGTACAGGCCCACATAGATTTCGACTTCCACGCCGTCCAATGTGCCGAAATAGGTGAAGGGCTGGATCCGGCTCCCATCTGCTAACTGATCGGTTTCGAGAAGACGGAATTCCGCTCCAGCCAAGGGATCGACGCCAGCCGCTAACTCCGCCTCTGATCCGATCCGGACCTCGAATCCTTTGCTGATGATGATAGCGTAGTGGCGGGATACGGTTGTTTTGAAGGTGTCGACCCAAGTGCCGTCGGCAAAGGCTTTTTGGCATTCCTCATGGAGCTTGTAGACGGTGACACGGGTGCCCTTGTCGGTCAGTTCCCCATCTGCGAGCGCAAACATCGGGAGATCGTTCCAACCTCGATCGCTCATCCATTCGGGACTAAATTCGACCGTGAATCCCTCGTCCCGGCGCGACTCTACGAGAGCCTCAGTGCCGAGCTTGAAAATCGCTCGCTTCATTCCGATGCCATACATACCGACCGTTGCGGATGCGGCCAGTTTCTCCACATCCTCTTCAGGAGGGCGCCCCATCGAGAAGGCGTACTTCTCCGCGACATCCTTCGGAATGCCGCCGCAGTTGTCCTCAATGACGAAGTAATCTTTTTCGAACGTTATAGAGGCTTGGAAACCTTTATATGGGGTTTCGCCCTCAATCTGCGCGAGGCTGCGGAGAATACCGTCTACGCAATTGTCGAGAAGATCGAGAATCGCATCCTGCAATTCGATATCGCGCGTCAGCATATTTACGAAGAAATTCTTCGTAGGCGCCGCCTTGGCATCGCCGATTTTTGGCCGCTCCGCGTCCACGCCGTCTTGGCTCATCGTTCCCCCGAATCGTCCGCCCTCGGACAGATTGCATTATCAAGCTTTTCGGGCCAGGATTTAAATCTTGTTTGAAGCTGCCCTACAAAACATCGAAGATATGTTGAAGCCTGTCGCTGAGTGTGGCGCTGTCACGCGTTTCACACTCCCAAACGACACCGACCCGCCAGCCTTTCGAGGCCAGAGCCTTCGATATGCGCACGTCGCGCGCAACGTTGGCCGCGAATTTTGCCTCCCAATACTCCGTTTGACTCTTCGGGGTTGACGCTTTCGGGCAGTCCGGGTGGCGGTGCCAGAAACAGCCGTGCACGAAAATGACCAACCGGTGTTTTGGGAATACGATATCCGGCTTCCCGGGCAAATCCTTGCGGTGCAAACGAAAGCGTAAGCCCATGGAATGGGCGCACCGGCGCGCGCGGATTTCCGGGGTGGTATTTTTTCCGCGAACGCGAGACATGAGCCATGATCGGCGTTCCGTGGTAAGGCGATCTACCAAAACTACTCCGCAGCATTTTTCTAAGCGGCATCCCGAGCTTTTACACCCGTCAGTTTGGCGTCGATAGCGCAGAATACCGCCTCTGCCATTATCGGAGACACGCTGTTTCCGATCATCCGAAAGCTATGCCAAACGGTGGGATGAAAGCGATGCGCATCGGGAAAGCCTTGCAATCGAGCCGCCTCGCGCACGGTAATGACGCGATCATGATCGGGGTGCAGCGGTCGCACGGCCTGATACGATCCCTGCTCGGCGCCGGTACCGGCTCTTAGAGTAGGACATTGTCCGCCCCAATCCAAACGCAGGTGACGTCCGACCTTATCCATCTGTCCTTGGGCTACTTTCGAAAAACGTTCGACTGTCTTGTCCTGATGCAAGGTCACGCGATGGCCGCTGAAGTGGCCGTCACGCTCCCGAAGTTTGGAGGCGTAGGCGCTTGGGCGACCGACGCTTCTAGTCCGCCAGATATCGAAGCCGTTTTCCTCGCGCACGAAATCCGCCGTCCCTAGGTCGGCGATCGCGCTTCGTACCGTCGATGCCGGTCTTCGCCACATCGCCATGTCTTCCAGCGTGAATGGTTCGGCTCGGTCCTTGTGCATGCCGATAACGAAAATCCGGTTGCGTCTTGTTGCCGCGCCGAACTCGCTTGCGTCCCAAACATGGGGACCGAAAATATGGTAGCGATCCTTTACCAGCTTGAGCGCGGCATCTAGTTCGCCCCTGCTGTGCGAGTAAGCCAGTCCGCGAACATTCTCCATTACAAAGAACGTCGGCTCGGCTTCCGCTACGAGCCGAAAAAAATGGCCCAGAAGTTTTCGTCTTATGTCCGTTGGGTCCTTCCGGCCAATCTCGCTGAATCCTTGGCATGGGGGGCCACCAAATATCCCGTCGAGCCGCCCGCCCGCTAGGGCTTCCAACGTGTCACCTTCTAACTCGGCGATATCGCGGAGAAACAGCTTCGTTTCGGGGAAGTTGTAGTTGTAGGAGGAGGTGAGAATAGGGTCGATGTCGAATGCGGCGGCTACCTCGAAGCCGGCTTGATGCGCGCCACGCGAGAATCCTCCGCTGCCACAAAACAGATCGACGAGCCTCATCCGGTAATCCCATTTCCCCTGAATCGGGGCGGGCATAGCAGGTTGAACGTGTCAAGGCGATCGCCGATGAAAAAAATCGCACGCAAGCATCGCCTCCTTCTCATTTAGCTGCCCCAAGCCCGCAACCAATCGTCTCCGATCGAAGCCTTGGTGATAAATGTAATCCGAAGTTCCAGGAATGATCTAGCAACTGAACCCAAAGATGGCCGGTTTTGGGAAGGGCGCCTGTCCCATCTGGCGTCCAAGGTCGGTCGGTCGAGGGTGCCAACGCTGTGTGAATGTAAGGGCAGCTTTTAGGGATGCCGTCTGCCGGCTCGAACGACCGAGATGTCGGCGTTTTCAGTCGACCGCTTCTAGCACCGCCCTGTTATCGATAAGATCCTTTACATAGGGGTGGCGGATCTGCGTTCTGATCTATGTTTCACCGCGCATCCAAGACCATGTAGCACTGGGCAAATAACAGTAACTTGCGTTGTAACCTCTACAGTGCGACCGGATCGAAATATTTTCGAAAGGTTGGCCGGTCACAACCTAGTCTTCAACTGATTCTGGGAGATGAAGATGCGTTTGGCGAAATCGACTTTGCTTGCAGGTCTAGCGATTTTGCCGAATGATAGCATCGCTCAGACGCCCTTGGTACCGACTGCGCAGGGCGATCTTGCGGTCACGATCTACAACAATAATCAGGCGCTTGTACGCGATGTCAGGCAGATCACCTTGCCGTCCGGTAAGTCGCGTCAGGAATTTCTCGACGTGTCCGCGCAGATCCGACCCGAAACGGTCACGCTGGCCGGCGACGGCTTCGGGATCATAGAACAGAATTTCGATTATGACCTGCTGTCGCCAAGCGCCTTGATGGAAAAGGCGGTGGGCCAGCAGGTGACGCTGTTGCGCACCAATCCGGCCACCGGCATCGAAACGCGGGAGCGGGCCACTGTCCTTGCCGTCAACGGCGGGGTCGTACTCAACATCGCCGGACGAATCGAGGTGCTGCGCGACGACGGCCTGCCTGTCCGGGTGGTGTTCGACGCGATTCCGCCGAACCTGCGTGCGCGCCCGACGCTGAGCGTGACGCTGGACGCTCAGCGCGCCGGAGCCCGTCCGCTGGCGCTCAGCTATCTGACGCCGGGGATCGGCTGGAAATCCGACTATGTCGCGCTGTTCGACGAGAAGGCCGGTAAGATCGATATCCAGGGCTGGATCACGCTGACCAACAGCACCGGCACGACCTTCACCAATGCGCAGACATTATTGGTCGCCGGCGATGTCGGCCCGATCCAGCAATCGCCACGATACTATAACGGGCAAAGCCCGAACCCCCGCGGCAACCGCGCGGGCACAGAAAGCGGATCGGCCGAACAGCTCGGCGATCTGCACATCTATCCGATCGAGGGACGGACCACGATCGCGAACGCGCAGACCAAGCAGGTCAGCTTCCTGGACGCATCCGGGGTTCCGGCGAGCAAAGGGTATGAATTCCGCAACGGCTGGCTGAGTTCCTCCAACGAACCGGCCAGCGCTGCTTCGATCCTCAAATTCTCGAACGCAAAGGCAGCCGGGATCGGCGAAGCCCTGCCCGCCGGCACGGTGCGTATCTACATGCGCGATACCCATGGACAGGCGCAGTTCATCGGCGAAAGCCAGATTCCGCACACGCCCGGAGGATCGCAACTGGCGCTGCGCACCGGCGATGCCTTCGACGTCAAAGTGCAGCCCGTGCTCGTGGATCGCGCGGAAATTTCGGTCGACGTCTGGCGCAGCTACGCCAGCTGGCAGGTAACCTATCGCGATGGCAAGAGCGAGAAGAGCTACTCCACCACGCTCTATTCGGTGCCTGACACCTACTGGCGAAACCGGATGAAATACATCGTCACCAATGCCCGGCCGGTGCCGGTCACGGTCGACGTCATTCAGGGCGGGCTTGGCCAATGGTGGTGGTGGCGCGGCCTGCGCGTGGGCGAGGAAAGCATCAAGGGCGTTCAGGACACCGCCGATGAGCGCCGCTGGGAAGTCCCCGTGCCCGCCAATGGCAAGGTCGAGCTGACGGCGACCTTCATCACCCCCTGGTAGGACGCGCGATGCGCGCTCTTTTCGTCTTCGCGCTGCTCGGCGCGCACGCTGCCGCCGGGGCGGCTCCGGCCGTGCTGTCCGCAGCGCCGGACAGGGTCGCCGTTACGCTCTACCGCGATCCCGATCGCGGCGATGACGAAATCGACCGCGACGAGCCGGCCGCCTTCGCCCTGATCGCCGAAACGCGGACAATTACGCTGCCGCCGGGTGTGGCAACGGTGCGATTCGAAGGCGTGGCGGGCGGCATCGTTCCGCAATCCGCGATCCTGTTCGGCGCCGATCCGCGCGAACGCAACCGCGATGCGGCGCTGCTTTCCCAGAAAGGGCTGGTGGATGCATTCACCGGCCAGCAAGTCGTTCTGCGCCGCACCGATCCGGCAACCGGCAAGACGGTAACGGAACGTGCGACGATCCGTTCGGCCGCCGACCGCATGGTAATCAGCACACCGCGCGGCACCGAAGCCGTCTACTGCTCCGGCCTTGCCCAGACGCTCCTCTATCCCGAAGCGCCCGCGACCCTGTCCGCCAAGCCGGTGCTGTCGATGACGACGAAAAACCAACCGGGTGGGAAGGTTACGATCACGCTGGCCTACATCGCCACAGGTTTCGATTGGGATGCGACCTATATCGGCACGTTGGCACCCGACGGGCAATCGCTCGATCTGCTCGCCTGGCTGACGATGGCCAGTGGGGATGAGACCAGCTTCGTCGATGCGACGACATCCGCTGTCGCGGGCCGCATCAATCGCTCCAACGAGACGCGGGATAACACGGGACAAGCGCCGCGCGAAGAAGCGGAAGATCTCGATCGGACGTGGGGATGCTGGCCGTCGGGCACGACCAGCGATATTCGCGGAGCTTTCCCGCCTCCGCCGCCCGCGCCTATGATGATGAGCATGGCACCCTCCGGCCTCGAAGATATCATCGTCACTGCGCAACGGCGGACGGAGACGCCGCAAAATGTGCCAATCGCGGTCACGGCGGTGGCGGAAAATCTCGGTGATCTGAAGCTGTACCGTATCCCGGTTCCGGTCACGGTGGCCGCGCGTTCGCAAAAGCAGGTCGCCTTCATGAACAAGACCCGCATCAGCGGCCAGCTTATCTATCGATCGCGAGTCTATCGGGAACCAGACGGCCCCGAAATGTTGTTCCGCTTCCAGAACCGCAAGAAGGATGGCCTCGGCGATCCACTGCCCGCCGGCAAGGTGGCAATGTTTCAGGACAGCGGCTTCGGACGGCAGCTTATCGGCGAAACGGCGATGAAGGACAGGACGACGGATGAAGAGATCGAGCTGGTGTTCGGCGAGGCCAACAATGTTACGGTCGAAACCGACGAAGAAGATTTGAAAAAAGGCCGGACACGCTACGATGTAACGATCCGCAACGCCAATCCCTTTCCGGTGCATTTCGAACTGGAATTTCCGCAGTGGTCCGACGCCCGCTACAATGGCTTGCCGCGTCCCGTGTTGCAAAAACCAGGAAAGCAGGTCTGGGCAATGTTGCTCGCGCCGAACGGCGAGAAGCGCATTTCCTATCAAGTTGCCGAAACTTACGCCAACTGAGCGGCGAGACAGCTCTCCTTCCATTGAATAACCGACGTTGGATCAACTTTAACTCGATTTAGGCTTGCTGCGCACTTTCTGTCCGAACGTGAGGTTTTTAGGCACTGCTCTAATCGTCATGAATGTACGACGGCTTTCGACGGGACGATCTGCGCCAGCGAATGACCGCTATTCGGCGATTGCCGATTAACGATTGAGCGTTGCTACCAGGAAACGCCCGAGCCGGACCCAGTAAATCCGCAGCTCATTCTCCATCGGCGCAAATTCCGGGGAGTGAATGTAACGCTGCATGCTCGCTATCGAGATGAGCTGATCCGCCTGCCGCATCCGCTCGAGTTCGTCGAAATAGGCCCGGTCAATGATTTGCCGCTGGTGAAGATGAGCATTTACGGCCCCGACCTTGCGGGACAGGTTGTCGGCGACCTGAAGCCCATGTTCGGCAATGTAGCTCTCGACCGACAACTCCACGAGAATACGCATGAGCGCGCTCACGGCATTGGGATGCTCACGCAGTGACAGCGACTGCAACTCCTCCCATACCGCGCGAACCCGCTGTTGAGCAGCGATCCATTGAATATGAGGAGCGTCGGCGGGAATGAAAGTGGTCTGCGGCGGGCGCGGCGCAGGCTGGCGCTGCCGGGGCTGATGCGGTCCGCGTGGCGCTTCTTCGGGCACTTCGAGACGCTCATTCTCGCGCGGCAGCACGCCCTCGGCCTCAAGTCGGTTGAGATAGGCCCGCTTGCCCTGGTTGTTCCAGAGGTCCCCCAAGGTGACGACCTGGGTGGCAAGATCCGAGGCGATACGATGCAGTGCATCGGTAACGGCGTCATGATCGTGGGTGAGTCGGAAGCGCCGACCTGCCGTGCTGACGCCTGCTCTATTGCGGAACTCTTCCGAAGAGAGAAGTCGAGCCAATGTTGACCAAGGGATGTTTCCTTGGGGGAGGCGACCGACCTCCGCAAGGAGTCGTTCCACCTCGGCGGCGACGTTGATTCCGCCGCCCTGCCCAGTCCGCTCGACAAAATTGAGCTTGGCGCGGTCGTTCCAATCCAGTTGCCCCACGCCACGCTGCGACCCTGTGTGACGGCGGAAAAGGATATTGTCGATAAGGGTGCGATCTTCTTCAACCTGACAGGTCAGCCGGTCAGGGATCACGGCACCGGCGGCTAGGCCCATGAAATAGCCTCTTAGATCTACGGTAGGTGCTCGATCCGAGTCACGCAGAAGTTTAAGGCAGGTCACACGGCGATTACCGTCGAAGACGATATAGCTCCCTTCCGACAACATAACGAGCGGTGGATCATAGACAGCGCCAACTGCCACAATATCAGCGGCAAGGTTACGCATCTGAGCATCATGAAGCCGGAACAGTTCGGCAATTGCAAGATCTTCATTCGCGACTTCGCCATGACGATCATTGACTTGATTCACGCGTAAATCGCCGACGCTCAGGTCCACATAGGCCAAGATAACTCTCCCCCTCCGCGTTTCCCCCTGCCTATCCTTCGCATGGCTTTGGTAAGATTGTCACGACCGACATGGCCTTCGACCGTTCCGCAGCGATAAAAAGCCGGCGTTGTTCACCTGGCAGTGACACTAGGCGTCTCGACCGCTGAGGCCCGGCAATCCGATGCCAACACGCACGGTGAACTACGCTAACCTCACTTTCCGAACGGCCAAAGAGTCATCGGATCGCACCTGAACAAACGGAAGGTTTCGGTAGCGGAATTTTCGGCCGGGCATGACGGCTATGTCGCGAAAGCGTGGGTTGCGGGACATGGCCAAGGACTCCATCTTCGCTCACCGTATGCATAGGGAAGTTCGTTCGTGACCGTCAGCCTGAAAACCCAGAAGATCTTGTGGGGCAAAGCCGCCGCGCGCTGCGCCATGCCCGAGTGCCGCCGCCAGCTCGTCGAAGACATTAGCGAGACCGACGACCCCACGCTCGTCGGCGAGAATTGCCACATTGTCGCCGAGAAGGACGGCGGTCCACGCAGCGATCCGACGATGTCAGTCGATGACCGCAATCGCTACGCAAACCTCGTTCTTCTCTGCAATGTCGATCACAAGATCATCGACGACAATGAAGCAGTCTGGACGGTCGACCGTCTGAAAGCTTTGAAAGCGGACCACGAGGCTTGGGTGGAGCAGTCGCTCGGGCTCGATCGGGTCAAGATGCGCGATGATACCCTCTATGCCGATTATGTCGACGAATGGGTTCGGCTCGCGCATCTCGACGAATGGACCGCGTGGAGCAGCTGGGTGCTCGGGTCCGGGCAGCCGCGGATTTGGGTCAAAATCGATGAAGACCTTACGGTGCTGCGCCGGTGGCTGCTCGGGCGTATCTGGCCCGGTCGCCATCCTTCGCTCGAACACGCTTTCGGCAATTTCGGCCGGGTACTGCAGGATTTCCAGCAAACCCTGCACGAGCATCTCGAACCGCGCGGCAAGGGCGACGAACTTTTCACCCGCAAATTCTACCAGATCGAACAATGGGACCCGCCACTCTACGCAAAGCTCGCGGCGCAGTACGACTTCCACGTCGATATCGTCAGCGACCTCATGCTTGAGCTGACGCGTGCGGCCAACCACGTTTGCGACGAAGTCCGTCGGCACTTTGCGCACAATTTTCGCTTGGTGGAGGGGAACGTGATCGTGCAGCGCGGACCGGACATGGACCTGCGCTGGGTCGAATTCGTGCCCCGGTATTCGTCGGGAGAAGCGGCCGCATCGAGGCCATATCCCGGGCTGCCGCAATTCTACGACGACCGCGATAATCGCGACTGGGCGATCGGAAAGGGCCAACCGAACGCCTGATCGATGACGGCCTATGGTGCCGACTGGGCTGTCGGGGAGCGATTGCGCGGCCGAGATTTTGGAGCAATACTTCGCCAGCCTGGCGCGCGCGTCTGGTTATGCCCGCTTGGTTGAAGGAAGGGACGCATAGCTGCCTGACTTAAATCCCTCTGCCAGTCGCTACGGTGCTTATCCAAACCATACGAGCGAACGACCGAGATTGCGGCTCGAAGCCGCCGCTGCGCAGTCAGATGAACGGACGGCGGCTATCGAGTGGCGGACAACTGTGGGGGAATGACCGAAATGTCGGCGACACTTGACCCGCAATTGGCTCGCCCAATGCCAGCTTTACCTGTTTCCGAAATTGAAACCGGACAGGCAGAGGACGGCTAATCTTTGGACGTGACCCATCCTGGTTACCCTCAGCGCGTCAGCAATGCGAAATGTGCTCTGCCGCTTGAAAACAGGTCTAAACCCAAATTGCGGCATATCGATAAGTGCCTTACCGCAATGGCCAGGCTGGTGCCGCCTACAGGACTCGAACCTGTGACCCCCGCATTACGAATGCGATGCTCTACCAACTGAGCTAAGGCGGCATTGCCCTACTAACGCCCTACTAATTCTCCGGCCGCTTAGCCAGTCCATTATGATCGTTCCGGAATTTCGCGGAGACCCGCTAATTACGAATGCGATGCTCTACCAACTGAGCTAAGGCGGCCTGGCTGATCAGGCGGCTGGGCCTTTAACAGCCGCGCTTCGCCAAAACAAGCGCATTGCGGCTTTATAATCGCAGGAGTTTACCAAACGTAAACCATAGCGAGCGCAATATGGCCACGAAGGGCTGAAACCCATCAGGGGACCAGGTGCATGGACGATTCTCAGGCGTTTTCGGGCGACATCAATATGGAACAGGACTTCCCATCGGTGGAAGAGCCGCGCATGGAAGCGCCGCCACCGATCAGCGCGGAAGAGCGCCGCATGCACGTGCGCGCCTATAATTACTGGGTATCACTGCTTGATGGCCGCCCCTATCCGTCGATCGAGGATCTTGATCCGGCCAATATCGAAGATTTCGGTCCGCATAGCGTGCTGCTGGACTTCACCAGCGGTCCAGATCATGCTGCCATTCCGTTCCTTGGCGCCGCACTCCGCGAAGAGGGTGGGATCGGCGATGCCATCAACATGATCGACGATGTCCCGGCACGATCGGTATTGTCGCGCCTGACCGATCATTATCTCGAAATCATCGCCAATCGCGCGCCCATCGGTTTCGAAGCTGAATATGTGAACCATCGCGACCTGGCGACGATGTATCGCGGCATCCTGATGCCGTTCTCGTCGGACGGGGACACGATCGATTTTATTTACGGTGTGATCAACTGGAAGGAAGTCGCTGCTATCGAAGTAGCCGACGATATCCGCGAGGCCGTCCACGCCGCTTTCACTGAGCCAGCGGTCGCGCCGCCAGTGGCGCCAATCTGGGCGGATGGGCCGCATGCGCAGGCGCTGGACGACGTTATCGATCTATCCGACGCCGACCTGGAGAACGTGCCCTTCGAAGACGAGATGGGTGAAGCGGTGACCGAATTGTCGCCAGATGCGCCCTTGTATGATCGTCTCGCGGTCGCACGCGAGTCCGCTGACGCCCTTGCCCAGACTGATCAGCGCAGCCGCGCCGCCCTGTATCGCGCGCTCGGCGAAGCCTATGATTTCGCCTTCGCTGCCGCTTCCGATCAAGCATCCTATGCCGAAATACTGGAAGACGCCGGTCTGAAGATGCAGGATCGCGCGCCGATGACGCCGATCGTCAAGCTCATCTTTGGTACGACCTACGACAAAACCCGTTTGGCAGAATATGCCGCCGTGCTAAGCCACGCCCATCGCCATGAGTTGGCATTCGGCGCCGTGCCGCAGTTTTTGAATGACTACGAAGGTGGCCTGAAAGCCATCGTGAAGGCCGAACGCGCATTGCGGCGGCCGTCTCCGCAACCAGATCGGGAAACGCTGGCGCTGGCCGGCCTGATCACGGCGCCGGTGTTGGCAACCCTGACACTGGATGGAGTCGACGGCGATTACGTCAGCATGATCGGCCGCCGGGAAGCGGATGGCAGCATCGCTATCATAACAATTGAAAATGCGCAGAGCGCACAACTGATTCGCGCCGCAAAAGGTCTCTAAAATTTCCGCGTGTCCGTACGCTTAATGTAACATTCCCGCTGGTTTGCTGTTCTACAGACGCCTATAGGCGCAAATACTGATCGGCCAGTTCAAGGCCTGAGAGGAATGCAGATCATGCGCACGCGGACCCTGCGGAAATCCGATTCGACGGACGCCGATGCATCGGCGGCATTGCGCTTGGCATTGCTGGAAAGCGCGCTCCCCGGCGAAATCGACGATCTGCAGGGCGATGCGCTTGATCAGATCATTGGCTTTGTCGTCGAGGCAACCTCTCACAGAGTCGCTGGCGAGGCTGTCATCAAAATCATGTCGTCCGGTTCGAACGAACGGGGGCGACGCAGAATGCAGCTTGCCGTCGTGAACGATGACATGCCGTTTCTCGTCGATTCCGTGGCTCTTACTCTGGGCGCGCATGGCATAGAGATCCATCGGCTGCTCCACCCGATGATTGCCGTACGCCGCGATTCTGAAGGTTTGCTGGTCAGCGTGCTTCCCGCCGACAGCAGCGGCGAGCGTCGCGAATCGGTGATCTACATGGAATTGGAGCGGGCCGACGCGCGCGTTCGGCGGCAGATCGAACGGGATCTGCGCGCTGTACTTGATGAAGCGCGGGCGGCCGTCAGAGATTGGCCGAAGATGCAGGTTGCTCTGCGCGAGGATGCGGAGCGTCTACCGGACGGTGAAGGCGCAGCGCTCTTGCGGTGGTTCATGGAGCGCCACTTCACCCAACTCGGATTTCGGACGGAAACCGTCGAGGGCAAGGTTTCCGGCAAGCTTGGCGTGCTGGACGTGGACAATAGCCCGCTCTGGTCGGAACGCGCGCGCAAAGCCGCTTTCGAATGGTTTGCTGATGGCAATGAAGCGCCGCTGATCCTGAAATCCGATCGTATCGCGACCGTGCATCGTCGCGTGCCATTGGACATGCTGGTCGTGCCCGTGCGGGACCGGGGGGTGATCAAGGCACTTGCCGTTCACGTTGGCCTTTGGACGAGCGCCGCATTGCGGGCGCCTTCGGATCAGGTGCCGGTCTTGCGATCCCGTCTTGCCGCGATCGAGCATAAATATGGATTTGATCCCCAGAGTCACGCCGGAAAGGCGCTGCGCCACGCGCTGTCGTCTCTTCCGCATGACCTTCTGGTCGCATTCGACGGATCGATGCTGGAAGAGGTCGCGCTGACCGCCATGTCGCTGGCGGACCGGCCCAGGCCGAAGCTGCTGTTGCTGCCGGGGGCGCTCAATCGTCAGCTATTCGCCTTTGTCTGGCTGTCGCGCGATGAGATGTCGACGACGCGGCGCCGGCATATCGGGGATCTGCTCGGCAAGGCAGCCAATGCTCCGTTGACCAACTGGTCGATGGAATTGGGCGACGGGGATCTAGCCCTTATTCGGTACGTGTTCGACATGCCGTTCGGCGCGTCTTTGCCGGATGCGGCCAACCTCAACAGCCAGATCGAAGAGATGCTGCGCGGGTGGTCGAATGCTGTTGAAGCGGCTTTGTCTGAAAATCTTTCGCCGAGCCGGGCGACGCGCCTTGCGTTGAGCTTTGCCAATGCCTTTCCGACATCATATCGCGAACGTTATCCTGCGTCGGAGGCCGCATCGGATATCGTGAGGCTGACTAGCCTGAACGACACGGAAAGCAGGACAGCGCGGTTCTACCGCGCGCCCTTTGACAAGGATGGTCGCCTGCGTCTGAAGGTATACCGGATTGATGGATGGGTCTCCCTTTCTTCCGCCGTCCCTGTGCTGGAAAATTTCGGCTTCACGGTGCTGAAGGAAGTGCCGACGCGCCTGACTGGGAACGTCGATGCGCATATCCATGAGTTCCTGCTTGAGGTGGGCAGTGCTGAAATTGCGGACGCGCTGATGAAACGCGCGGGCGTCGCGGAAGCGGCGATCTCCGCAGTGCTCGAAGGTCGTTCGGAAAATGATGCCTTCAACCAGCTGATCGTCGATGTGGCGCTTGATCCACGTCCCGTGCTCCTGTTCCGCGCCTGGTTTCGTTATCTCCGGCAAACCGGACAGGCCTATAGCGTGCAGACGGTGGTCGATGCTTTGAAGCGCTCGCCCGCCGCGGCGCGCTCGATTATTGCGCTCTTCCACGCGCTTCACGACCCGGCCAAAGGCGGCAAAAAGGCGGCAGAGGAAGCCGATGCCGCAATCGATGCCGCGCTTGTCGAAGTGAACGCCATAGACGACGATCGCATTCTGCGCTGGCTGCGCTCGCTCGTCAAAGCGACCTTGCGGACCAATGCTTTTTCGCCCGCTTCGGAAGAAGCGCTGGCATTCAAGTTCGACAGCGCCTTGGTGCCGGGGCTTCCGGCGCCCGTGCCATGGCGCGAGATTTGGGTCTACAGCCGCAGGGTAGAGGGCATTCATCTGCGTGGCGGCCCGATCGCCCGGGGCGGTCTGCGCTGGTCCGATCGACGTGATGACTTCCGCACCGAGATTCTTGGTTTGATGAAGGCGCAGCTGGTCAAGAACGCCGTCATTGTGCCGACAGGCGCAAAGGGCGGATTTTATCCCAAGCAGTTGCCATCGCCGCTGGATCGGGATGCGTGGCTGGCTGAAGGTACTGAAAGCTACAGAATCTTTATTCGTACGTTGCTTTCAGTCACTGATAACATCGTCGAAGCGCAAGTGGTTCATCCAAAAGCTGTTGTCGTTCGCGATGGCAACGATCCCTATTTCGTCGTGGCCGCGGACAAGGGAACGGCTACATTTTCCGACGTTGCCAACGGTATTGCGATCGATCGCGCGTTCTGGCTCGGCGACGCATTTGCTAGTGGCGGTAGCCAGGGCTACGACCACAAGGCGATGGGAATCACGGCGCGGGGTGCCTGGATTTCCGTGCAGCGCCATTTTGCCGAAATGGGCGTCGATGTTCAGAAAGATGTGATCAGGGTCGTCGGCTGTGGCGACATGTCGGGCGACGTGTTCGGCAACGGAATGCTGTTGTCCAAGAGCATCAAGCTGATCGCCGCGTTCGATCATCGGCACATTTTTCTCGATCCCGATCCCGATCCCGCAAAAAGTTGGGCGGAGCGGGAGCGCATGTTCAAGCTGCCGCGTTCGTCGTGGGCCGACTATAACGAAAAGCTGATTTCAACCGGTGGCGGAATATTCCCGCGCAGCCAGAAATCGATACCGCTTTCGCCGCAGATCAAGGCAGCTCTCGGTATCCGTGAGAACAGTCTCGATCCCTCTTCATTGATTACCGCGATCCTCAAGAGTCCCGCCGATCTGCTGTGGTTCGGTGGAATCGGAACGTATATCAAGGCAAAGAGCGAAGCGAATATCCAGGTAGGGGATCCCGCCAACGATGCGCATCGTATAAATGGCGAAGATGTTGGCGCGAAGGTAGTCGGCGAGGGTGCGAATCTCGGTGTCACCCAGGCCGGGCGTATCGAGTTCGCCACGCGGGGCGGCAGGATAAATACCGATTTCATCGACAATTCAGCCGGCGTTGATTGTTCCGATAACGAGGTCAACATCAAGATCGCGCTGAACCGCGAAATGATTGAAGGCCGTCTCAGTTTCGACGATCGCAATATATTGCTGAAGTCGATGACGGAGGCTGTCGCCAGCCTCGTACTGGAAGACAATCGTCTCCAAACCCTGGCCCTCTCTCTCGCCGAGCGCGGCGCGGCACGGGCGATGCCAAGCCACATTCGCATTATCGAGATGCTCGAAGCGCGCGGAAGATTAAATCGGGCAGTCGAGGGGCTAGGCAGCAACGAAGATTTCAGTCGACGCACGCAACAGAACCTGGGGCTCACGCGTCCAGAACTTGCCGTGCTGCTTTCGCATTCCAAGATCGCGTTGCAAGCGGCTATCGAAGATAGCGATCTTGCGGTCGATCCATTGCTTAAACCAATGCTTGAAGCCGCCTTTCCTTTAGAAATGCGCAAGCGTTTTGAAAAAGCTATCGACGCGCATCGTCTGCGCAGCCCAATCATTGCCACGAAACTTGCCAACCGGATGATCAACCGGCTTGGTTTCATCATACCGTTTGAGCTGGCTGAAGAGGAAGGTGTCAGTCTTGCCCGGGTTGCTGCGGCATATGTCGTGGTCGATGCCATCTACGGCATTCAGAAAATGTGGGAAACGATAGAGGCTGCTCCCGTTGGAGAGAATGGTCGACTGGAGCTCATGAATGCTGCCGGAGGCGCTGTCCGCGTCCATATGGCGGATCTGTTGCGCGCTGCATCGGCAGATAGTTCGCCAAGCGTGCTTGTCGCCAAGCTTAGCGGTGGCGTCCGCAAACTGGACTCTGCCTTGGCTGGACTTCTCCTTCATGAAGCACGAACGGAGGCTGACCTTCTTCGCAGCGGGCTGGCGCTTAGCGGAGCTGATGAAAAGCTGATCGACAGGATTGTTCGCCTTCGCGAAATGGATGGGGTCATTGGCAATGCCGTTCTCGCCCAGCGGGCGGGGATGGACGAGCTGGAGACTACGAAGGCTTATGTCCAGCTTGGCGAAGCCCTTGGGCTTGACTGGGCGCGTGCTGCCGTCAACCGCTTGGCGCCGGCGGATCATTGGGAAAGGTTGCTCGCAGCTGGTCTTGGCCGGGATTTTGAGCAGCTTCGTCTCGATTTTCTAATGCGCATGCCCAAGAAGAATCCGGTTGGCGGCATCGAATTCTGGCTGAAGGAACACGGCGATCGCGTGGCCCAATACCGCGCTCTTATCGAGCGCGCCCGTGCAGCCGCTAATCCAAATCTGGCGATGCTGGCACAACTCGCCGGGCAGGCGCGACTACTTCTTTCACGTTAGATTGGATTTCAAGTCAGGTGGCACCAGTCCTGACCGGCGGTTTTCTACTCCAGGCTGTTTTGCTTTAGCCGGCTGAAGAGCCATGTCCGCAATGCACTGGCGAGATTTGGCGGGTCCGGTCGGGAAACGCGCTGCGCATCGATATTGGCTACGAGCGCATTCAACGGCAGCGCCTCTTCCAGCGCTGCTTTTTCCAGCGCCTCCCAGAAAATCGGCTCAAGGCTGACCGATGTGGAATGACCTGCGATCATAATCGATCGTTTTACGGGACCAGACAACATCGATCTCCCGTCAGTACATATGCTGTCCGCCGTTGATGGACAGGGTAGAGCCCGTAATGAACCCGGCATCCTCTGCGCAAAGGAATGCAACGCCCCGCGCTATCTCCTCAGCGTAGCCGAGCCGCCCCACCGGCACGCGCGCCACGATCTTGGCCAGAACATCCTGCGGAACCGCCGCAACCATGTCGGTGTCGATATAGCCGGGCGCAATCGCGTTTACGGTTATGCCGACCTTGGCGCCTTCCTGCGCAAGCGCCTTGGTAAAGCCGTGAATGCCCGATTTGGCGGCGGCGTAATTGACCTGGCCATATTGTCCGGACTGTCCATTTACGGACCCGATATTGACGATGCGCCCCCAGCGCCGATCGCGCATGCCCGGAAACGTCGCCTTCGCCATATTGAAACAGCCGCCGAGATTCGTGTCGATCACCTGTTTCCAGTCTTCATAACTCATCTTCAGCAGGATGCCGTCGCGGGTAATGCCCGCGTTGTTGATGACGATATCAACCGGTCCCAGATCGGCCTCGACCTTCGCGACGCCGTCTGTGCACGCGTTGTGATCGGCGACATCCCATTTATAGATGGAGATGCCGGTACTTTCCGCAAAGGCGAAGGCGCGATCGTCGTTCCCGGCATAATTCGCCGCCACGGTCACTCCGGCTTTTTTGAGGCTCAGGCTGATGGCTTCGCCTATGCCCCGCGTTCCACCGGTAACGATGGCGACCCTACTCATGAAAACTCTCCTGGCACATTTTCATCAGGAGTCTAGGAGTCCGCAAGCCAGCCCGCAAGCTCGCGCTTTACCAATGCGTGCAACATTTCCATGCCTTCGCCGCTGTCGTTCAGGCATGACAGGTAAGCGAAGCGCTTTCCTCCGCTTCCGAGGAACGTATCACGTCCACGCAACGCGATTTCTTCCAGCGTTTCGAGGCAGTCCGCTGCAAAGCCGGGGGCGACGACTGCAACACCGCGGATACCTTCTGCGGGAAGAGCGGCCAGCACGGTTTCAGTAGCCGGCTCCAGCCATTTTGCCCGGCCAAATCTGGATTGAAAGCTGATCCGGACTGGCCGCCCGAGCGCATCGGACAGCAGGCGCGCCGTTTTCTGGCAGTGGCAGTGATACGGGTCGCCCAACGCCAGCGTTCGCGCTGGCATGCCGTGAAATGTCGCAAGAACAAGGTCCGGCTCGAAATCGAGGGCGGCAAGCTGCCGTTCGATATTATGCTTCAACGCGCCAATGTAGATCGGCTCGTCGTGATAGGGCCGCAGGCTGCGTGTGGAAGGCTGCCACCGCATTTGTTTTAATGCTTTGCCAACCTCATCAATCACGGTTGCGGTCGTCGCGGCGCAATATTGTGGATAAAGCGGCGCGACGAGTATTCGCGTGCATCCGGCTGCACTAAGCGCATCTATGCGGTCAATGATCGCGGGATTCCCGTATCGCATCGCATAATCGATGATCACCTTGTCCCCCATGCGCCTTGCTAATTCCGCGCTCTGATCTCGCGTGATCACGGCCAGTGGCGAACCGCGCTCGGTCCAGATCTGCTTATAAGCGTGGGCCGATTTCCTGGGCCTGGTATTGAGGATGATCCCGCGCAGAATGGGCTGCCAGATCAGTTTCGGAATTTCCACCACACGCGGATCAGACAGAAACTCCGCGAGATAGCGTTTTACTGCTCCGGCCTCTGGCGCCTCCGGCGTTCCGAGATTGACGAGCAGAACACCGATCCGTGATGCGGGAACGGCGGGATGGTTGTCCGGTATCGTCATGCGCCGCCGATGCGAAGGGGCAGGCTGCGCAATCTTTGCCCGGTGGCTGCAAAGAGCGCGTTCGCCACGGCGGGCGCGACCGGTGGAACGGCGATTTCACCTACGCCGCCTGGTTGTTCCTGATTCTGGATCAGTTCGACGACGATCTCTGGCGTGCTGGCAAGCTGGGGCAGGCCAAGCCCATCGAAATTCTGCGCCGTTACCAGTCCGCGTTGGATACTGATTTTCTCGCCGAGCGCGGCTGAAAGGCCGAAGATGATGCCTCCTTCCACCTGCTGGCGAACGATGTCCGGGTGAATCATGCGTCCGCAATCCACCACGGCGATGACCTTGTCGACAATCACCATGCTGCCGTCGCCGACGTGGAGCTCGACCATCATCGCGACATGTGATCCAAAACAGCTATGTGCGGCGATGCCCTGGCCGCTACCTTCGATACCGCCCTGCCAGTTGCCAAGTGCGGTTGCAGTCGTCAGACAACGGGCAAGCCGCGGCGAAGACCCCATCATCTGCATGCGATAGGACAGCGGCTCTATTCCGGTCTTGCGCGCGAGTTCGTCGACGAAACTCTCTGTAAAAAAGGCCGTGTAGCTGTTCGCCACCGAACGCCATGCACCCGTTGGCACACCGATCAGCGCCGCATGATGGTCCACCGCGAGCGCGGCGATTGAATAGGGTGGTCGGGCACCCTCCACCGCTCCGGGATCGGGTTTCTCGGGGTTCCCACCGAGGCCCGGGGCGATCCGTGCGATCTGTTCCACTGCAGTCGATGGCGCCGATATGGACGTAGACCATGCGGATGGTACGCCGTCATTGCCCAGCCGTGCTTTCAGCCTGCCGATGGCCGGCGGACGGAATTCATCGCGCATGATGTCTTCCGCTCTGGGCCAGACCATCTGGACCGGGCGATCTAGCTTCACCGCCAGGATCGCCGCGCCCACCGCGGCGTCGTTTGCGATCTTTCGGCCGAATCCGCCGCCTACCAGCATCGGATAAATCGTCACCGCTTCGTCCGCCATGTTCACCGCACGCGCAACCGCGGCGCGCGACAGACCGGGCGCCTGTGTCGGCATCCAGACCTCAAGCCGGTCGCCCGTGAGGCGGGCCGTGGCGACGAGCGACTCCATCGCGGCATGGGGGGCGAAGGACACCTGATAAACAGCGCTTATAACATCGTCGCCCATCAGGCCCGCGTCGGGATCGCCGATTTCCACGAACCGCTTCGCCTTGCCCGTCTCGAATGCGGACGTCAGCGCTTTTCGGATGGAGGCGTCGTCAGGCAACGGCCCATCCGTCCGGAATTTCGGCGCGAGTAAATCAAGCGCCCGATTGGCGGCCCACCAGTTGGTCGCCACCGTCGCCACCCAGCCGGGATTTTCGACCACGGCAACCATGCCGCTGAGCTTTTCGACCTTCTTTTTATTGACGCCCGCCAGATGCGTGTCCCCGAATGGCCCATGCCGTACCGAAGCGAAAACCATGTTGGGCAAGCGAACGTCGCCTGCGAACCGTGCCGTGCCGTCAACCTTGGAGGGCAGATCGATCCGTGGGACGGCCTTGCCGGAAATACCGCCCTGCCCTGGATTGCGCAGGGGAATGTCCGATGGCGGCTCCAGGGTAGCAGCCTCAGCCGCTACATCACCGAAGCGAATCTGGTCCTTGCCATGCGTGACAAACCCTTCCGCGGTATCGCACGCTTGCCAGTCTGCGTCCCAGCGGCGTCCGGCGGCGGTGCAGAGCAGGGCACGCGCCATCGCGCCGGCTTCCCGATATCGCTGCTCGAATGCGCGGATGGACGTTGATCCGCCTGTCAGCATCAGTGCCGATCTGATCGCGAATTGTCGCATCGCCCAGCCACCGGCACCCTGCAACCATCCGGGAAATTGTTTCGCGCCTTCAGCGGCGACAAAATCATTGGCATAGAGGGGGTTGATGGGGGCTGGTTCGACCGCAATAGTTCGCCAATCCGCGCCAAGCTCGTCCGCCAGTATCTGGGGAAGCGAGGTAGTGATGCCTTGTCCCATTTCCGCCTGCGGCACGATGACGGTCACATGCCCGTCGGTGCCGATCTTCAGAAAGGCGTTGAAGATGCTTTCGCCCGGCGCGGCATTGAGGTTGGGACGATAGGTTCGCGGCCATACCCCCCAGGCGAGCAACAATCCTGCCGTGGCGCCGCCGCCGATCAGGAGCGATCGGCGGTTGATGTTCCAGTTGCTGCCTTTGCCCTGCGCCATCGCAGCCTGATAGAATAGCGGCGGACGGCCCGCCAGACCCGAGTAAAAAAAGCGTGATCGCCGTATCGCCGATGGTTTGACCGTCGATTGTTCTATGCGTGTGCAAAAACATTCCCTCATGAGGCATCCTTGCTCTAAAGCGCGGCCATGCATTTTCTGGATCAAGCAAAGATTTTTATCCGCTCCGGCGCGGGTGGGCCGGGAGCGGTAAGCTTCCGGCGTGAGAAGTTTATTGAATATGGCGGGCCGGACGGAGGCAATGGCGGGAAAGGCGGGGACATCATTTTCGAGGCCGTGGCCGGACTGAACACCCTGATCGACTTCCGTTATACGCAGCACTTTCGCGCGCCGCGCGGCAAGGGCGGCTCAGGCTCCAACCGCACAGGCGCGGGCGGAGACGATCTCGTCATCCGCGTTCCGGTTGGTACGCAATTGCTTTCGGAGGACAAGGAACATGTCCTCGCCGACTTTACCCGGGTTGGCCAGCGCCAGATATTCCTCAAGGGCGGTGACGGCGGACGCGGCAATGCCAGCTACAAGACCTCTACCAACCGCGCGCCACGACAGCATGGGAGCGGCTGGCCCAGCGAGGAGATGTGGATATGGCTGCGGTTGAAGCTGCTCGCCGACGCCGGGTTGGTGGGTCTTCCCAACGCGGGAAAATCGACCTTCATCAACGCCGTGTCCAACGCAAAGGCGAAAGTCGGCGATTATCCCTTCACCACCGTTCGTCCGCAGCTTGGTGTTGCCAGCCATAAGGGACGTGAGTTCGTGGTCGCGGACATTCCTGGCCTGATCGAAGGCGCCGCGGACGGGGCCGGCATCGGTGATCGCTTCCTGGGTCACATCGAACGCTGCCGCGTATTGCTTCATTTGGTGGATGCTTCCGGGGATGACCCTGTGGATGCTTATGAAGTGGTCTGTGGAGAACTTGATGCCTATGGGGCGGGGCTGACCGAAAAGGCGCACGTGGTTGCGCTTAACAAGATCGACGCCGTCGATGCGAAAACCGTCACGAAACTTCGCAAGAAACTTGAAAAGCTGAGCGGGGCTGAAGTGATGCTGCTGTCGGGGGTATCTGGCGAAGGGCTGGAAACGGTTCTGGATCATTTACTGGAAGCCATTGGGCCGGCGCCTGAAGAAGCGCAAAGCGCTGGTGTGAGCGAAGACGAAACCGGGGGAGAAGAACCGTGGTCGCCGATCTGACGCCGGCCCAGCGTTTCGCCCCCGGCAATTGTCCTCGGCTCGTCGTCAAGATTGGATCTGCGCTGCTTGTCGATCCGGATGGCGCGGTGCGTCGCGATTGGGTGCAGGGGGTCGTTGCAGACGTAGCTGATCGTCGCGCGCGCGGTCAGCAGATCGCCATCGTGTCTTCAGGCGCCATCGCTCTCGGCGCGCGCAGGCTGGGTTTGTCGAAGGGCGGTCGCGCCAGCCTGGAGGATGCGCAGGCTGCGGCAGCCACCGGGCAGATCGCTCTATCCCAATGTTGGGCGGAGCTGCTTGCTCTGCAGAACCTGACGGCAGCACAGATGCTGGTCACGCTGGACGATCTGGAGGATCGTCGCCGCTATCTGAACGCGGCGTCGACGCTGGACCGCTTGCTCACTCTTGGCGCCATCCCGATCATCAACGAAAATGACTCGGTTGCGACGGAGGAGATCCGCTTTGGCGACAATGATCGTCTTGCCGCTCGTATCGGTCAGGCGGCGATGGCGGGCGGGGTGATCCTCCTTTCGGATATTGATGGTCTGTACACGAGCAATCCTCAGCGCGCGCCCGACGCTGTTCACATTGCTGAGGTTAGCCGGATCGATGCCGCGATCCTCGCCATGGCGGATGCTGGCTCGGGGTCCGGGATGGGATCTGGGGGGATGGTTTCCAAGATTGAGGCCGCGCGTATCGCGACCGGCGCTGGATCGCATCTTGCGATTATGTCGGGTCACCAGGATCGCCCCCTGACGGCCTTGGCATCGGGCGCACGCTGCACCATCTTTCTTGCGTCGAAGCCGGCACGGGCCCGTCGTGCATGGCTGGCGGGCCGTCTGACTGTGAAGGGCCGACTGCACATCGACGCGGGGGCGGCGAAGGCACTGTGTGAAAGCCGTAGTTTGTTGCCCGCCGGAATCACCAGGATCGAAGGTCGGTTCGCAAGGGGGGACGTAGTCGACATACTCGATCCAGCTGGTGTCATTCTCGCGCGTGGCCTTGCCGAATATGACGCGGACGATGCAGCAAAAATTATCGGAAAGCGCAGCAATATTCTTGCTGACATCCTGGGTTACGCGCCACGGGCCGCAATGGTGCATCGCGATCATATGGTGCAGATCGGATGAAGCTCGCAATTACAGGAGGAACAGGGTTCGTCGGCCGCCACCTGATCAGGCTGGCGCTTGAAAAGGGCCATATCGTCAATGCATTGGCGCGATCTCCGCAGCAAGCGCGGGACGGCGTGACCTGGATCGATGGAGCCATAGACCCCGCGCGCAATCTGGACGCGCTGGTCGATGGTGTCGATGCCGTGATCCATGTTGCGGGCGCTATCAATGCTGCGGACCGGGCTGCCTTTGCTCGCTGCAACATCGATGGCACTGTAGCGATGATCGAAGCGGCTAACCGCGCGGGCATAAAGCGCTTTGTCCACGTCTCGTCGCTTGCCGCCCGCGAACCTGCATTGTCTGATTATGGCTGGTCAAAGGCCGAATCGGAACGTCGGGTCGAAAGCTCGGGGCTGGACTGGACGATCATACGCCCGCCTGCTGTTTATGGCCCCGGTGACCGCGAAATGCTGGAGCTGTTCCGCATGGCCAACAAGGGGGTCATGCTGCTGCCGCCGCCCGGCCGCTTGTCGCTGATTGCTGCGGAGGATCTCGGGCGTCTGCTGATAGCCTGCGCGCGCCAATCGACCGGAACGCGCAAGATTTACGAGCCCGATGACGGGACGGTCCGGGGCTGGGCCCATCGTGATCTCGCACGGGTATTGGGAGAGGCGGTAGGCAAGACACCATGGCCCTTGCCGATGCCGGCGGTCGTGCTGGGGATCGCTTCGCGGGTTGAGCGGCTGGTCAAGGGAAAGAAGGCCAGGCTTACCCCCGATCGTGTCCGATATTTCTGTCATCCGGATTGGGTTGCACGGCGATCGATGGCCCCTCCCATCCGCTTGTGGAAACCGAAGATTGACACGGCCAAAGGGCTTAGGCAAACGGCAGCTGACTATCGGGAAGCGGGCTGGCTTTAGGTTGCCGCATCCCACACCAGCTTGCACCCGAGCAGGATCATGAGCGTATAGATGAGCGTGTAGAACCGCTCAGGATCTATTCGGCGGACCAGGGCAACGCCGGCAAAGGTCGAAACGATTGCAATCGGCGCGAGCCACAAGGTAGCCATCAGGTTTTCACGCGTGAGCTGACCGAGCGCCGCATAAGCGGGCACCCTCATCCAGTTGTTGATCGCGAAGATGATCGCCGTAGTGCCCACGAGAATATCGCGCGGCAACCGTCGCGGAATCACCCACATCTGGTAAGGCGGCGATCCGGCGTGCGCGATTTGGCTGGTGAAGCCCGTTGCGACACCGAACAGCATACCGACCCAGGCGGGTGAATTGGACGGCAACACGGTCGCGCCCCCGCGTTCCAGCCAAAGACGTTGAAGCCCGAAGACGATCGAAATTGCGCCGAGCACGCCAAGCACGGCCTTCTCCGAAACCTGTGCCGCAAATACGTAGCCGAGGAATATTCCGGCGGCGACGCCCGGCAACATGACGCGCAGGACATAGCCGTCCCAACTTTTTCGAAAGGCCCACACGCCGACGACGTCCTGGATCATCAGGATAGGCAGCAGGATCGCCGCCCCGCGCACCGGATCGACACCAAGCGCCATGATCGGCATTGCCAGCGCGCCTATGCCGGCAAACCCGCCCTTGGCTACACCGGACAAGATGACCGCCAGGACTGCGCAGATGTAATAGGTCGTTTCCGGATTCATCGTCACCCGCTAAGATGGAATGCCGGGAATGTCGAACCTTGCCTTCCCGGAACATCCGGTCGTCTCACAGGTTCGCCGCGCCGTTATTCTGGAGGTGTTTATGCAACGTGTTTTCCAGCTGCTACTGCCCGCGGCGGCAATGACAGCGTTCGTTAGCGGATGTGCAAAGGAATCGCCGGTGCCGCCTTCCGGCAATGAAGCGGTCAATCAGACGGCTGTGGTATCCAATGATGTCGGGCCGGTGAACGGCGCTCCCGACTACGCCAATATGGCAATTGAGGTTCCTGGCCCTGGAGCGCCGGGCGGATTGCCGGACGACCGCACACCGATCAGTGAAGCGCCGGCGCCGCCGGGAAGTGGACAGGCAGCGGCAACCGTCGTTGAAACCTATTTCGCACTTCTCGAACAGCGGCGTTTCGATGAGGCAAAGGCTTTGTGGCAGGATAATCCGCCCGATCTGGCCGCCCAATTTGCGGACTATGCCAGAATGGGCGCAAACATCGGCGCACCCGGCCGTGTCGATGTCGGCGCGGGACAGGCCTATGTGCAGATTCCGGTGCAGCAATATGGCCGGCTGAAAGATGGCATAGTCGTCAATGGGCTGGGCAAGGTCACATTGCATCGCGTCAACGGCGTGGACGGCGCGACACCCGAACAATTGAAGTGGCACATCACAGAAATTGATGTTGACGCGAAGCCACTCACCAGGACGCCGTAACTTGACAAAAAAGCACCCCGGCGAAGCAATGTCCGCCGGGGCGCTCCCCTGTTGAACTTTGTACCGGCTATGCCGAAAAAATGTCCTTTCGGACCAAGCAACGGTTACTGGGTACTGGTACGCAACTCATACTATTTGTTCATGCCAGTTCCGCGAAGATGTGAATCTTCTCAGACCTGACAGGACATCATGGCGGGCAGTCACGGCAAACCTTCCTGCTGGATCCACTCAGTCGCTGCAGTGCCAACGAGCAGCACCGCATGGCATTGTATTTCAACCATTAGTCTAATGTTGCGAAGGCTAATGCGACACAGATCACAAATCTGTCGACGAAAATGCAGGAAAGTTTTCCTTTTATAATAGGTGTTTCCCGGCACTCGATCGACTTTTTAAGCTGGTTCTGCGATGCGAACCCCGTGTCGACTGCCGATTGCGGGCACGTCTCTGCCCGGCGCGAAGCCTTCGTCTTGTTCCGCGGCTGAAAGTTCGGAGAAAAACGTTTGCGCCTCGATACCTGGCGACTGGACGATCAGCGCGCGTGCATTGGTTGTGCCCTCGTTTATGAAGGCATGGGAATGGCCTGAATCAAACCATACGAAATCGCCTTCGGCGGCCACGTTGCGTGAGCCGTCCGGGTTGACCACTGTGATTTCGCCTTCGAGGATATAAAAGCTCTCGCAATCCACGTCATGGAAATGCATCGGCGCGCCCCGGCCAGGCGGTACGGTCATCACAAAGCTCAGAATGCGTCCGCCGCTTTCGCTCGCCAGCAGCTTATATTCGTTGCGCATGCCAAGGATATTGTGACTGGGTCCTTCGCCGGAACGACGTACGATCATCGATGATATCATGGCGAATTCCTTCCATTATTTCGTTTCGAAGGCGAAGCAAGCCGTTCGTTGCGAGGGCGCTTAGTGGTGAGACGCAGGCAATAGGCAGTAACCTTCGACGCAGCCGACAAATTTCTCGACGAGAATGATGGTGACAATTTCGTCGCGCGGAATGTCATTTTGGCAAAACCGCATTTCACGCAGCTCTATAGGTGACGACCGGTCGCATTCGGCGGCGATCGCGATGGCTATAGGCGTGGAGAGGCGTCCGTCGCCTGCGGAAGTTCCTACCTTGTCTCTCCGATGTGCACCGCAAGCCAGATGGTTGGGTGGTCTGGATCGGTAGATGCGACGCGGTGTGGCGTGCCTGTGGAAATGAGCAGATAATCACCTCGTTCCAGCGGCAATTGCCGCGTTGAGGCGTTCGCATCCCGCATCTCGACGGTGGCCCGTCCTTCCACCAGCAACACCCATTCGTCCCAGCCCTGACATTGCCATTGCCCCATAGGATCGGCCTGGCCGGTGGAAACGATCCGCTCGATGCGGATGCCCGGCAGGTTGAGAATATCCGTGAACTTCTCGGTCTCGGAAGGCGCAGGGATGTCAGCGAGAAGATTGGCGGTTCGTTGCATGGATTACATGTGTCCGCATGCAACGAAAAAGGAAAGACGGCGCGACCTCCGGTATAGTGGCAGGCTCAGGATTGCATCGCCACATATTGGAAAAGCTGTTATGTTGCATTTATCCACAAGGGGGGTCCGTTCATGACTCGTGGTCTCTTCATATTGTTCGCGCTGGCCGCCTATGCGGTGTTTTTTGCCACATTTCTTTACCTCGTTGCCTTCCTGGCGAATTTGCCGTTCATTCCCTATACGGTCGATACGGGGCCGGTATCCGGCCTCGGTGTCGCGGTGGCGATCGATGTGGCGCTCATCCTGATCTTCGGTTTGCAGCATAGCGTGATGGCACGGCGCGGATTCAAGGCGGCATGGACGCGGATCGTGCCGGCCCCGATCGAACGAAGCGTCTATGTCGTGTTCGCCAGCGGCGCACTGATACTGCTATTCCTGTTCTGGCACCCTATTCCGGGGGAGGTCTGGCGGGTGGATCATCCGGCGGGCGTCGCGCTGTTATGGGCGCTGTTCGCCGCGGGCTGGTCGATCGTATTGCTCAGCACCTTCCTGATAAACCATTTCGAACTCTTTGGTCTTGCCCAGGTGTGGATGCACTGGCGCGGCAGGGCAGTCGCGGAACCCCGATTTCACCAGCCCCTCCTCTACAAGCTCGTCCGGCATCCGCTCTATTTCGGTTTCTTCCTGGCCTTCTGGGCGACGCCGGTCATGAGCCTCGGTCATCTGTTGCTGGCGGCGGGCATGTCCGTCTATATGCTGATCGCGATCCAGTATGAGGAACGTGATCTCGTGCGCCTGTTTGGCTCGGATTATGAGGAATATCGCCGCCGTGTTGGGATGCTCACGCCGCGTCTGTCGCGCAGGACCGGCTAAACTGTAGCAATGACTTTCGAAATTGCTGCCGTAAAGCAGCTGCCAACAACCTACATCATGGCGTCCAGCAAACGGGGCGCGCTTTATATCGGTGTCACCTCGGACCTGATTGAGCGGCTCGATCAGCATCGCGCTGGCATGCTGGGTGGCTTCACGCACGACCGCGCGACGCGACGGCTTGTCCGGTTCGAGACGTTCGCTGACATGGGCGATGCGATTGTGCGGGAAAAGACAATCACCCGGAAAAATCTGCTCGAAGTCTACGCCCTGATCGAACAGGGCAATCCCGAATGGAATGATCTGGCGGAAAAGCTGGGCTTCGATGCGTTATGACTTCCGCCAGCTGATGCGGCGGCGGCGGAGGTAGTGGCGGCTCAATGCCATCAGCTCACGCCTTCGATCCCCGTTTGTGTCGTGGCGGACGCGGGAACAATCCGATTGCACCTGATGCCGGTGTTCTGCGCCAACGAGCGATGAAAGCTATCGTCGTGCCATGGGACTGCCTCTCCTGATTTGAGCGTGCTGCCGATATTGCCACGGCTGGCTCTGCGAATAGTTTCGCGCGCGCTGCGCCGCCAATTCAGGGTCTATTCAACCGTTTCGTGCGTATATGAGCGTGAAGAGGATTTGGACATGAGACCATTAACAACAGTTGCCGCCGCCGCGTTGCTGGCATCGACGCTCGCACTCGGCGGATGCGCTTATGATGATTATGGCTATGGCGGCGTGAATGTGGGTTACGGCGGCGGCTATTATGGCGATGCCTATGGCTATGGCGGCGCCCCCTATGGCTGGTATGACGACTATTATTATCCTGGCAGCGGCTACTGGCTATACGACCGGGGCGGCCGCAGGCACCGTTGGGATGACAATCATCGCCGCTATTGGGAGCATCGGCGTCAGGAAGCCGGCAATCATTGGCGGGGACCGCGCACACGGCCATGGCGTCCGGGGATGGGCGATGGCGATCATTGGCAAGGACAGGGCAGGCCACGTGACCCCAATGTGAATGCGGGGAAAGGCCATGATTGGCGGGATCGGGAGCGAGACGGTGGACGTCGCGGCGATTTGGGCAATAGTGGCTACCGGCGTCTTCCCGAAGCTACGCCACGCAGCAACGCGGCGGCGGCACCTCCGCCTCCGCCATCAGCTTCCGACGAAGGCAGGCCCGCCAATCGTGGGGAAGGACGACGGCGCGGCCATCGCAACGACTAGGGTGATGGATCTGTGGTGGTAGGGTATATCTCGCCAGTTCGGCCGCTGACATTTTCGTTCAACGGCGCCTATGTCGATCCACAGGTGGGGAAGATTCTTCCGGGCTATGATCTCGTCAATGGCCGTGTGGACCTGCGCAACATCGGCGGGCGCAACATCGACTTCGGCCTATGGGTGCGCAATGCTCTCGGCAAGACCTATATCAGTGCGCCGGTCGTGCTGGTGAGCGGCTTTCCGATCAGCAGCGGCAACTATGGCGAACCGCGCACCTACGGCGTGGACCTTCGCAATCGCTGGGGCGGCTGACAGTCGGACGGCGGCGCTGGGGGAGACGGGAGTATAGGTGTTCAGCGGATCGTCTCGATTTCAAAGCTGCGCTCCTGCGCGCGACGGGTTTTCTATCTCATCGTCATGCTGAATTTATTTCAGCATCCATAATCTATATCGCTTCGACAAAACCGCGACGGCATGGAAGACGGCATGATTATGGACTCTGAAACGAGTTCAGAGTGACGCGGAGTGTGAAGGCCAGCATGCCCGAGGAACGCCAGCCCTGCGTCTACATGCTCGCCTCGGCCAAGCACGGCACGCTCTACATCGGCGTTACTTCAAACCTGATTCAGCGGCTACACCGGCATCGCACCGGTGCGCTCGGCGGCTTTACGGCCGACCACGGCGTCCATCGCCTCGTCTGGTTCGAACGCTTCGATGATATGCCGAACGCCATCGCGCGCGAGAAGCAGTTGAAGAACTGGCGGCGCGACTGGAAATGCAACATGATCGAACGCGACAACCCGGATTGGGATGATCTGGCAATCGGGCTGGGCTTCGATCCGCTGTGACAGAGCATCTCGTTTACACCGAGAGGGTCGGCAGAGGGGGCGCCCGCACGTCGTCTCGCACAGCCGTCCCACGCTCTTTCGTCATCCTGAATTTATTTCAGAATCCATATTCTCAAACATATCGATAAAGCCGCGACGGCCTAGAGTATGGATGCTGAAACAGGCTCAGCATGACGAGAAGAGAAGGTCGCGCAAGCGGTGGCGCAATGTCCGCATCGGCTGGTTCATGAGCGGTGCGCGCGAGACGGTTGCACATGCCTTCACGCTCGCCTGACTGTGAGTTCTTCGAGGGTGGCCATTTACCTCACTCCGCCGCGATCCCCGCTTTCGAGAACATGTCCCCCTCGCCGTCCGCGTCCTCGTTCGCGGCGGCTTTGGCGGCGTTGGCGCCTTTGCGGCGGTCGAAGCTGTCCCAGACTTCGCCCCAGTTGCCGCGGGTCGCGGCCTTGGAATATTCGGTGGCGCGGGTTTCGAAGAAGTTGGCGTGCTCGACGCCGTTGAGCAGCGGGGCGAGCCAGGGCAGGGGGTGCTCGTCGATCATGTAGATCGGCTTGAGGCCGAGCTGGCCCAGCCGCCAGTCGGCGATGAAGCGGACATATTTCTTGATGTCCTTCGGCGTCATGCCGCTGACCGGGCCCATTTCGAACACCAGATCGATGAACGCGTCTTCCAGCCGGACGGTCTTCTGGCACTGGTCGAGAATGTCGTCCTGCACCGCCCTGGTCAGGCAGTCGCGCTCCTTCACGAAGGCGTGGAACAGGCGGATGATGCCTTCGCAGTGCAGCGTCTCGTCGCGGACCGACCAGGTGACGATCTGGCCCATGCCCTTCATCTTGTTGAAGCGCGGGAAGTTCATCAGCATGGCGAAGCTGGCGAAAAGCTGGAGCCCCTCGGTAAAGCCGCCGAACATGGCGAGGGTGCGGGCGATATCCTCGTCCGTGTCGACCCCGAAGGTGCTCAGATAGTCGTGCTTGTCCTTCATCTCCTTATACTGGAGGAAGGCGCTATATTCGGCTTCCGGCATGCCGATCGTGTCGAGCAGGTGGCTGTAGGCGGCGATGTGGACCGTCTCCATGTTGCTGAACGCGGTCAGCATCATCTTGATCTCGGTCGGCTTGAACACGCGGCCATATTTGTCGTGGTAGCAATCCTGCACCTCGACATCGGCCTGGGTGAAGAAGCGGAAGATCTGGGTCAGCAGGTTGCGCTCATGATCGGTCAGCTTCTGCGCCCAATCGCGGCAATCCTCGCCCAGTGGCACTTCCTCGGGCAGCCAGTGCAGCTGCTGCTGGCGTTTCCAGTAATCGAACGCCCACGGATATTCGAAGGGCTTGTACGAGCGGGAGGCGGAGAGGAGGGACATGGCAGTCTCCTTAGCAGAAAAAGGATGTTGGAAGAACAGGAGCGGGTTTCAATGCTTGTGCGGCCCTGCTCATCGCCCGAACGCCAGCTTGCGGGCCGCGGCGTCGGTGATGCGACTGGCGATCTGGCGGGGCGGTTGCAGTTCGAACGTGCCGGTCAGGATCGCCCAGGCTTCGTCCGGCGCGCCCTTGAGCAGGAGTTGGCCGGACTTGGCGAACGCCTTGGCATAGACCATCGGCAGCCATGGCCGCATGTGGCGCCGGGCGAAGCGGACGCGGTTGCGATAGTTGAAGTAGTTGGCGAAGGGTGACGGCCGCCGCACGGTCGATCCGGTCCCGATCGACGTGCCGCCATGGTGATAGACGATCGTGCCGGGCACCAGCCGCAGCGGCAGGTCGCCGCGCCGGACCGCCCAGTCCACTTCCTCGAAATAGAGGAAATAATCCTCCAGCATCAGGCCGGTCTGCGCGATGAACGCGCGGGAGGCGACCATGTTCGCGCCGCTGATCCAGTCCAGCGCGGCGGCGTCCGGCAGCGTGGTCGTCGCCGGCGGCTTGCCGTTGTTGAGCGGTTTGCAGGTGGCGGTGTGCCAGTCGACCAGCCCGCCGTCGGACTGGATCTGGTCGGGCGCCTCGTAATAGACCGTGCGGCAGCCGAGCAGGGCGTAAGGACCGCGCGCCGCCTCCGCCAGATAGAGCGAGGCGGTTTCGGGGCTGACCACGCAATCGGGATTGAGCACCCAGAAGGCATCAATGTCCGTGTTGGGCAGCAGCGCACGAATGCCGAGATTGACCGCATAGGCGAAGCCGCCGTTGACGCGGGATTGCAGCAGGGTAAGCCCCGAAGCGGCGGCGAACGGCGCGTCGCCATCGTGAACCGAGAAGTCCACGGGTTTCCCGACCGGGGCGATCGCCGGCAGCGGGCAATCGGCGCGCCTCGCGAACGGGGATTTGCCGGTGGCCCAGTCCCGCACGATGGCGCGGGTGTCATCGTCGGAATTATTGTCGACCACCACTACATGCAGGTCCACATCGCGCGACGCGAACAGGCTCTCGAGACATTCCACCACGATATCGCCGGTGTTGAAGGTGACGACGACGACACCGATCTTCTTTGCGGCGATCCCGTCTGCCGGGCGATGAGTGGGAGGCACTTTCGACCCCTCTCAGCGCGTCATAGAGGAAAAGTCGGCGGCTGGCGCATCGGCCCCGCGCGCGATCGCCGGGCGGCTGTTCACGATGATCCTGCCAAAAACCGTGCGGCCCGCGATGGTGCCGAAACGCTCTTCGCGCGTTGTAAGCGGATAACCCCAACCGAAGGAGAATATCCATGGCCGATACCAGCGGTATCAAGGAACATATGGAAGTCATCGGCGCCGATGGCGTCCACGTCGGCACGGTCGATCGTGTCCAGGGCGACCGGATCAAGCTGACGAAGGCCGATAGCGGGGAAGGCAGCCACAAGGGGCACCATCATTACATCTCGATCGGGCTGGTCGCCGGCGTCGAAGGCAACAAGATCCGTCTGTCCGCCAATGCCGATGTGGCGGTGACGTTCGAGGAAGAAAAGGCCTGATCCAGGCATCGTTCAGTCCTGACCTCCGGTAACGGGGGTCAGGGGGATATTGTCGTTGGTCACTGCAGCCATGTTGCAGGCGATACGCAATCGCGCGGCATATATGCGCGCCTCCGTGGCGCCGCTGAGATCACCGATCCGGATAACGGGCGCTGAATGTCTGAACTGATCTGGTTTTTTGTTCATGGTCGTATGATTAGATGCCCAGGCCGGGACGCAGCACGAGATACAGCACGACCACGGCGGCAATCAGCACGGCACCCGAAAGGCGCTGGGTCAGCGGACGGCGACGGCGCAGGTTCGCCGGATCGACGCCGTCTGCCAGCATTGCCGCCCGCGTCCCGCGATCCTCGCGCCGCTTGGGCACGCGCAACAGCAGGTCGAAGCCGATGAGGGTGATTACGAGAAGCGCGAACAGGCCTGCCCAGCCCGCAATTTCCGGCATGGCCGGCAAACAGGGCGCGCCGAGATAATCAAATGGAGCCTGCGACATATCAAGCCTCTAGCAACGATGGAAATCGTCGTTGAAATTGCCGGACGCCGAACCGGGGTTGGGCGTGCCGGCGGCATCCCGGCCTGTCGGGGTGCAGGGCATCGGCGGCGCGCAGCACACCGTCCATAAAGTCAGGCACAGATAAACGATCGCGGGCAGGAAAACGATCAGCCCGACCGGTATCGCCACCTTCCAGCCCCAGCGTCTGCGCAGCAAGACGGTCACCAGCGCAACGATGGCGAGAACGGCGAGTAGGATCGCGCTCCCGATTATGGATGGCCTCCTTCACCCCCAGCTTCCCCTTATCCGCGCGCCGGTTCCCTACTGGCACGCCAGGCATTCATCATAATCCTTCGCCTCGACCTCGATCTGGCGCAGGTCGGGCGTGTTGTCCGCCTCGACCCCGCCCGCGAAGCCCGCGCGCTGGATCGACTTGGAGCGCAGATAATAGAGCGACTTGATGCCCAGTTCCCACGCGCGATAGTGGAGCATCAGCAGATCCCACTTGTCGACATCGGCCGGGATGAACAGGTTCAGCGATTGCGCCTGATCGATATAGGGCGTGCGATCGGCGGCCAGCTCGATCAGCCAGCGCTGGTCGATCTCGAAACTGGTCTTGAAGGTGTCCTTCTCGTCCGGCGTCAGGAAATCGAGATGCTGAACCGAGCCGCCTCGCTCAAGGATCGAGTTCCAGATATTGTCGCTGTTCTTGGATTTCTCCATCAGCAGCTTTTCGAGATAGGGATTGCGGATCGAGAAGCTGCCCGACAGCGTCTTGTGGGTATAGACGTTGGCCGGGATCGGCTCGATGCAGGCGCTGGTGCCGCCGCAGATGATGGAGATCGACGCGGTGGGCGCGATCGCCATCTTGCAGCTGAACCGTTCCATCACGCCCTGGTCGGCGGCATCCGGGCATGGGCCGCGCTCGACCGCGAGCTGCATGGATGCTTCGTTCACCTGCGCCGAGATGTGCCGGAAGATCTTCATGTTCCAGCTCTTGGCCATGGCCCCTTCGAACGGCAGGCTGCGCGCCTGCAGGAAGCTGTGGAAGCCCATGACGCCGAGACCGACCGACCGCTCGCGGCTGGCGCTGTATTTGGCGCGGGCCATCTCTTCCGGGGCACGGTCGATATAGTCCTGCAGGACATTGTCGAGGAAACGCATGACATCCTCGATGAACTGCTTGTCGCCGTTCCATTGGTCCCAGGTTTCGAGGTTGAGCGAGGACAGGCAGCAGACCGCGGTGCGATCCTTGCCGAACTGGTCCTTGCCGGTGGGCAAGGTGATTTCCGAGCACAGGTTCGAGGTCGACACCTTGAGGCCGACATCGCGGTGATGCTTCGGCATCGCCTTGTTCACATGGTCGGAGAATACGATATACGGCTCACCCGTGGCGAGGCGGGTTTCGACCAGCTTCTGGAACAGCGCGCGCGCATCGATCGTCTGGCGGACGCTCTTGTCCTTTGGCGATTTCAGATCCCATTCCGCGCCGTCGCGCACCGCTTCCATGAAGGCGTCGGTCAGCAGCACGCCATGGTGCAGATTGAGCGCCTTGCGATTGAAATCGCCAGACGGCTTGCGGATTTCGAGGAACTCCTCAATTTCGGGATGGGAAACATCGAGATAGCAGGCGGCCGAGCCGCGGCGCAGCGAACCCTGGCTGATAGCGAGGGTCAGGCTGTCCATCACGCGGACGAACGGGATGATGCCGCTGGTCTTGCCGTTCAGGCCGACCGGCTCGCCGATGCCGCGCACCGAACCCCAATAGGTGCCGATGCCGCCGCCGCGCGCGGCCAGCCAGACATTCTCGTTCCAGGTGTTGACGATGCCTTCGAGACTGTCATCCACCGAATTCAGGTAGCAGCTGATCGGCAGGCCGCGTCCCGTGCCGCCGTTGGAGAGTACCGGTGTCGCCGGCATGAACCAGAGCCGCGAGATATAGTCATAGAGCCGCTGCGCATGCGCCTGATTGTCGGCGTAAGCCGATGCCACGCGCACGAACAGATCCTGGTAGCTTTCGCCGGGCAGGAGATAACGATCCTTCAGCGTTTCCTTGCCGAAATCGGTCAGCAGCGCGTCGCGGCCGTGATCGACTTCCAGCGCATAAGGCTGGGTGCGGGCGCCCTGGTTGCTGATGGAAATCTCCGCAGGAGGCGTTTCTAATACCGTGGCCACGTCGCTTGCACTCACTTCGCTGCTGCTGGAAAGGTCCATATTCGCCATCCCCGTTCTCGTTACGTTCGACTCGGGAATACCCCCGAGCATAGCATCAAGGGGCCTGATTGCATCGCCACGAATCCATCCGCCCCCGTAATCCACAGGATAACAGGCGAATGTGCCGCACCATTATATGGTGTGGCGGTGGAAAAAACTCAATCTTGTGTCGGCCCCCTGGCGTCGACACCATAGATTGTGCCTAAACTGAGTCAGGATGCAAGATGGTAAATTATTTTTTAACGTTACTTTCGTCGCAAAAGACACTTGACCGCCCATGGCATAAGGGCGGGAGCGGCAAAAATTCGTGAAGATTACCTCGATCGAAATCCAGATCGCGCAATGTCGATCCGGTCCAGCGCGTCGTCAGCGCACCACTTCGAGCACTATGCCGATATCGAGCTTTTCCCAGGCTCGATCCGTAGTAACGGCGGTCGCCTCGCGATGAAGTGCAAGAGCAAGGCAGGATCGATCACCGAGGGATAGCCCTGCCGTCGGGGTTGACGATCTCAGTGCGCTACCCAGTTCGGACAGCATCGAAGCAACTTCCTCGGCGGACAGGCCACGATCCAGCAACTTCGCGAAGACGTCATGGTAATTCACCGCGCTCACCAGCGCCTTGGCAAGTCGTTCCTCCACTCGGGTGGCGCCCGGCTCGTCAAACAGGGCGGCGCAAAGCCGCGAAGGCGTTCCTGAATTGAAAGATAGGCGGTCAATGCTGCTGGCTTGCTAGCGCCAGCGCGATGGCGCCCAGCGGACCGGCGGCCGCGCCCAGCGCCGGGGTTTGCACGAAATCGTCGATCCGCGCGGCGATGGCGGGTGCGATCGCGTAGCCCCCCAGACTCTTCACCAGCGCCTGACGGATACGCGGTATCAGATGCGGCTGGCCTCCACCGACGCCGCCGCCCAGCAGGATGCGCTCGGGAGCGGTAGTAAAAACCAGATTGTGAAACAGCGCCGCAAGGGTGTGGACGACTTCTCCCCAGGCCGGATGATCGGGTGGAAGATCGCTGGCGGGCAAGCCCGTCCTGGCCTGGATTGCCGGTCCTGCGGCGAGCCCTTCGACGCAGTCGCCGTGGTAGGGGCAGTTGCCGGGCCAGTCTTCGCCCGCAAGGCGCGGCACGCGCAGATGCCCGGCCTCGCAGTGACCGAGCCCGCGCACGGCGCGGCCCTCGATGATTGCTCCGACGCCCACGCCCGTACCGACCGTGACATAGGCATAGGACCGCAGTCCTCGTGCCGCGCCCCAGCGGCCTTCGGCGATGGCGGCCGCATTGACGTCGGTGTCGAAGCCGATCGGTACAGCGAAATGCCGCACGCGTGACAGGATATCGGTGCCGCTCCAGCCCCGCTTGGGCGTGGCGACGATCCTGCCGTAGCCGGGCGATCTCTCGTCCAGATCGAGCGGGCCGAAGCTCGCGAGCCCCAAGGCGGTGAAGCCATGTTCGGTCTGCCAGCGCGACAATATCACATCGATTGCTTCAAGGGTTTCATCGGGGCTGCGAGTGTCGACGCGTTGCTGTTCGCGAATGTCGTCCGGGCCGGAGGCCAGGATGCAGATGCATTTGGTGCCGCCCAGTTCGACGCCCGCGAGAAGGGGTTTGCTGTCAGCCATGGATGCTCCTCACTTTCCGTCCAGCAGCCAGGTTGCGGCCTCGGCCGGCGTGCGCTTGTCGATATCCCGGTCCACCATCAGGTTTGCCTGTCGCATGCGCTCGATCGGGATCGCACCGATCAGCGGTTTGAGCGGCGCGATAAACCGGGCATCGTTTGCCCGTTTCGGGGATATCAGGAGAACCGCGTCATAGCTGGGTAGGGCGTGGCGTGGATCGCCCAGCGTCACGAGGTTGAGCGCCGCGAGGCGCCCATCGGACGAAAAGGCGGAAATCACGTCGGCAGAGCCATCCGCCACCGCCCGGTACATGAAGGTTGGGTTATAGGATCGCGCTTCGGCGAACCGCAGTCCATAGGCGGATGTAACGGCGCGCCATTCCGGCCTGCTCAGGAACTCGATGTCGCTGGCGAGTTTCAGCTTCGGAGCCTCAAGGCTGAGGTCGTCGAGGCTGCGAATGCCTAGCGCCGCGGCGCGGTCGCGGCGCATCACCAGCGCATAGGCATTTTCGAAACCGAGCGCGCCGAGCAGCCGGACATGATCGCGGCGTTCAAGCGCGCGGGCGAGTTCGTTGCGCATCGCATCTGCCGGCGGGTTGTCGCTGCGGCGGAGGACGTTGGCCCATAGCGTCCCGCTATAATCGACGTAGACGTCGATATCGCCTGCGGCGAGCGCTCGGTATGCCACCGCCGAACCCAGATCGTCACGCCGCTGGGTCTGGTAGCCTGCTGCCTGCAGCCGGCGTTCGATCAGGCTCGCCAGGATATATTGCTCGGAAAAATTCTTTGCGCCGATGACGACCACATCGCCTCTCGCGGCGGGCAGAAGCATTGGCAGGAAGGCAACGAGCAAGCCTGCCAGCAACAATCCGAAGCCCGCGAGGGTGAGCTTTCGGGAGCGCCGTGAGGCTCCGGCCTCGATCAGGGCGAGCAACCCGTCCGCGGCGAGCGCCAGGATAGCGGCAGCGGCGCAGCCGACCAGCACGCGGACCCAGTTTTCCGTCTGCAATCCGGAAAAGATCAGGTTGCCCAGGCTCGGCTGGCCGACGGTGGTGGACAGCGTCGCCGCGCCGATGGTCCAGACGGTCGCGGTGCGGATGCCGGCGAGAACCACGGGCGCGCCAAGCGGCATTTCGATCAGGCGGAGTCTTTGTCCGGCCGTCATCCCGATGCCGTCCGCCGCCTCGATCACATCCGGATCGAGTCCCTGTTTAGCGGCAATCGTATTCCGTACGATCGGCAGCAGCGCATAGGTGGCAAGGGCCAGCAGGGACGGGAGGAAGCCGAGCGCCGGGATCGGCAGGGACGTCAGCCGCCCTCCCGCCAGCAACAGCGGATAGAACAGGGCAAGCAACGCCAGCGCGGGGATGGTCTGCGCCAGCCCGGCGATGCCGAGCAGCGGGACACGCACGGCGCGGTTGTTCGCCGCCCACAGCGCCAGCGGTATTCCGGCAAATATTCCGATCGCGACTGCGCAGCCGCTCAGCAGCATATGGGCCTGCACGAGCGCCGGCAGCTCGGCGATAGCTTCGCGCAGCGCTGGATTCACCGGCCGGCTTCCAGCGCGGCGAGACGCTCGGCCTGCCGGCGCGGTACGCTGATCAGGTCCGCTACGACCGGGTCTGGATGGCCGCGCATCAGAGCGGTGGGCGTGCAATCCGCGCGCACGGCGCCGTTGGACAGGACGATGATGCGGTCCGCGATCAGCAACGCTTCCGTCATGTCATGCGTCACCATCAGCGTGGTCAGGCCGAGCCTGTCGTGAAGATCGCGATATGCCTGACCCAGCGCGTCGCGGGTTACCGGATCGAGCGCGCCGAACGGTTCGTCCAG